>Ga0181612_126951_pt1 | contig 27101 bp, 11 predicted proteins | sample HoacroProtozoa21_FD_119630 | JGI IMG/M metagenome (GOLD analysis project Ga0181612, IMG submission 119630) | Hoatzin crop microbial communities from Cojedes, Venezuel. Combined Assembly of Gp0051906, Gp0051904, Gp0051908
TACCTGATTTCTCATGGTGCTGCCTGCAGCCCAAGACCCGAGGCAGGTGCGATGGGCTCGGCCGCTCTCCAGCTCTCCCACCACCGCACGCTCTACCACAGAGCCGCCCCGACACGTGTTTCCTCCAGCCCGCGTTAACTCTCCCCACGCCGCGCCACTGCCCAGGGCAGCCAGCCATCGGAGGACGCCTGCGCCGCGCACGCGCCTTCTGCTGAGCGACCCAACAGCGGCAGATTTGCATGCGCACACTGAGAAATTCTTGCGATGACGTTTGTAGATTTGGCACCACGATTGAATTATGTATTGCTGGCAATTGAAAGATGATGGGATTTGTTCCAGCCCTTTTATTGCTAGTTTTAATCAGCTCTACAGCATATAAATGATGTGCGAGGCTGTAAAAATTATTAACAAATTAATGATTTGACCTTCTGGTCTTATTCCAAGTAGTGTAGTTGACCAATGATAAATTTTCTAGACTTCAGCTGGAATAACTTCATTCTGTTACTGGATTCTGAATTTTTTTTTTAAGAGAATTCAGATTTTAACCAATTAATTAGTACTCTATGTTTACCAAACAAGAGTACAGTTCTTTTCTAGGGCTTAGTCACTTTTTGTAGCTTTCTGATGTTTCGGAGTTCTGCAGTACAGACCTTTTCCTGGCTAATGTACAAAAGTTCTCAGTTCCAAATGGAAGGCAGCAGAGGATGCAGGAACACACGGACACTGAGAAACGTTACACTGACATCAGAATTATAATTGTAAAATGCAAAATTCAAAAACCAGCAATATTTTAGCCTTGAATAACTTCTCTCCCCACTCCACAAAAGCAAAATATGCATCAGTTCAAACAGTTATCCTGTGTTTTGGAGCACCTTCATATGGATAAGACTACTACGACTTTAAAGTTTTTAAACACAAAAAGGGGGAAAAAAAAAAAAGGTATCATTCATGATCATTTCCCTTCATTTTGGTGAAGGGGGGGGGGCAGGACATGGCTGAGCCACTGCATTGCTCTCCGTGCAGGATTTGTGCACAACACCAACCAGCAGCGACCAGACCCCCAGCTTCTCCCGAGTGGGACGCAGCCGGTTCGTTTGGCCGGTCTGGGTCTGCATCGCCTCAAAACCTCACCGTGACAGCTTATGAAATGGAACACTTAATTCACATATGCAAGTGTACATATTTTGTAAAACATGCATGTAGAATAGCAAAACGTCCCCCTTTCTCTGCCAAGCACTGGTACGACATGCCTTCAGCCCCTCCAGGCTGCTAGTGGGCCCAGACCGAAACACAAATAAACCAATTAACCCTAACAGAATCGATTGGTGACCTAAGATTTCATCTGGGGTGTCTAATGTAAAAGTCAGAGGGGAAATGTCACCGGGAGTCTACTTCTGCTTACACCATTTCAAGAAACAACTCAGGCTTTAGAGAACACTTCCATTGCAGAGTTACATGAGCCTGAGGAAAACCACCAGCGTCAAGGGGGGAAAACAAAAAATAAATTGATTTCTGAGCAGAGGTTGGTCACAAGGTGCCACCGACTCCTTAGAATCTTTGGAAAAACATGCATGTGCACGTCACTTCAAAGGGGGACACTGGGAAATTTCTCTTTTACTCAATGTTAAATACAACACAGCACTTTTAATGGGACACTATAGCAAAAGTTAGTAAAGTAATAACTTCACAGTTTCCCACAGGCTAGAAGCAACTCATCCTGGTATTGCCACTTATTACTACATTTGGTTCTCTGGAAGCTTCTGAAGTTACAGGTCCCCTCCGCCCTGCAAACACAACTCAAAACTTGTAGAGGAGGAATACACTCAAAATATACCCGGGGAAGTCAGGACGCACTCTGTGAGAAAGTCAGAAGGCTCCGAGCTGGGGCCTTAAACACAGTAGCTATGTAGTAAGACACCAACTTCAGTGCTTGGAGAATCGTCCTGCAATGTTTGAAGCTGATTAAAACTCTCATGGCATAGGGAGACACTTGAAATTACAACAACATGTAAAATTAATACAGCCTTAGCAAGCAATGCATGTGTCAGGCGTTTTGCAAGTTCTTCTTTATCGCGGCTGCTAAATCTGTGGTTGGGGAGATTTGAGATATTAGTTTAGAACTTCAGACTAGAGATCATCAGTTAAAAGGCATGCTTGACAAACAGGAAATACTACATAAATAACTGAATTCTTGGGTCTGCTGCAAGTGGTATGATTCACCAAGAGAACTGCTTTGAAATGTTCAATTCAGATGAATTCGTCAAGTAATGACTTGTTAAGAAGAACAGACTAACATCCACACACACCACTATAGCCAGGCTGTGGGCGCTGACGGAGCCACAGATCGGTGCTCGCCTTTGCTTCCAACCAACACACACCTCCCTAAGAGGCTCAACAACCCAGCGGGGACAGAAGGACCTAATTTTGCCACCATTTTCCACAGCCTCTTCAACCAGCCAGCTCTACGCAGCGCCTTCGGGACCTTGCCAGCTTCAAGCCAAAACCTTCTGGCAACTCGCTGCCAGCATTTTGTTCCTTGTTCAGAAACATTAACTCCTGCTTGCAGCACGCGTTTCTTGTTTCTCTGTTTGGGGTTTTTTTTGTGCAACCTGGCTATATCAAACAATCTTCAGCAAGCAAACATACTCTTTGTCTTCTTGCAAGTCTCAAGCAAACCGATTTGAACCTCTAGGGCCTGTTATTCTGAGGGAATCGGAGCATATTTTTGGAACACTACAATTTTGCACACGTGCGGCCTTCGTCGTTAACATCTTTTTCCCTAGTGACAACCACCCCCGCAGTCGCATTTCCCCGCTTAAGGCCTACAACCGCATTAAAAACCAAAAGAGTCCAGAAGCAGTGGGTGTAGCATAAAGCCTTGCTGTTTTCAAAGGAAATTTTCCTAAGGCCCCTCTATCCAGTTCTGGCCTGTTTCAACAGACTTTCTGAAACTGTACGAACTGGTAAGACACAGCCGAAGAATCTGAGCCGCAGGGAGGGGCTGACCAAAGCTGTGTGTTGGGATGAAGGCAACCATCTCACTAGGAACAGCAGCGCTGAACTCTGTGCAGCTCACACAAATGTATAAAGTCACACCATGTAAGTTTAATACACTAGCAAAATATTTATTTTATAATGATAAAACAGAAGTGAAGGATTTCTTTTTGGTGTGCACCAGTAATCGTAGTAAAAGAATAAGGGGATTATTGGACTCTTTATACATTTCAATGACAAAAATTCATAAAGGTTAGCATCAAATTCAACTGTTCTCCATTTACAAGCATAAAACTTACCATAATACCCCCCAAACACATATATAAAGAATTATAGTTTTAAAATCTATAAAAAGTAAAAAATATACAGTCAGAAGATCTAACTCTTATTCAAATCTTTAATATAAAATTGTAAACATTTATTTACACAAAGGAAATGTGTATAACAAAATATTGAGCACCCTTTTCAATTGAATGGTGGTTTTTGGAAGGCAGTGGATGTTGCACAGTGACGCTCTCACCTTTCCTACCCAGCCAAAACCGCAGTTTATAAATAAAGCCATGGGCGGCTGGCTAGGTACAGTTCAGGGAGATACATTTTATTGCTCTGAAGCTGCAGCAAATGGAAAGCCCAAGTGCATACACAGACAGCTACATATTAAAGGGCATCAAGGCAAAGCCCAGCCCCACCCATGCACCTCTCGGTACATCTAAACCGTGTTGTCATTTCCATTGAACTGTTTCAATGTTGTTACAGCGATACCGTACTTCCAACAGTCTGATCCTATTACGCGGACAGGGACCAAAACCAGAAGCGAAGGCTGTTTTTTCCATCAGGTTAAACGCTGTTTGGATCCTGCTCACATATGAGGACCAATGGGCATTAGAAGCCAGTTTGCCTAGAATCACAATTTTATTGCAACAGTACCATGAAAAGGGCCTGTCACCAAATCTAGATACCTTCCTGAACAAACCCTCTGGTCAAGCAGGGCAATATCCACCTTAGCTTCCAGAAACAGTAGAGGAAAGAGTACATCTGCGTTTTCCTGGACATTTAGCTGGATTGCCTTTTTGGTAGTAATAATGCAGACAGCAGATGTTCTTTTCCTCCAATTAAGAAGTTACAACTGCATGGATTGTATTTTGACTTATTCAGAACAAAGTCTGTGTGCAAAATCTACTGGAAAGTGTAGCAGATTTCACCACAACCTGAACAGGGAAGAAATAAAAGCTGAATTCTACTACCCTGTTATTTCTCTCAAGTGTTTGTAAGGGGGAGGAAAAAACAGTGACATTGAAGGATGTCACTTGCAACTATGAGGTTCCAAGCACCCCCAACAGGAAGGGAAGGCACACTGGTGCAAAGTTAACCCTTAAAAATAAAAATACAGCAAACACTCCTTCCCCTGCCATTGCTAGTTTATATCTATACTCTTCTAATGACACTTACCTTGGACCAGTTTTTGGTTTAACTTAACATTAAACCAAACTCACTAGCACTTTTCTTAGATTGCCAGTATAAGAAAAGTTAGCATCAGTTATTTGCATCTCAACTACTTACTCTAGAAAATATCAGAAGTGTCAACAACCAAAGTCACTAACGCCTTCGTCCTCCTACCCAGAGACAATCTGTATGTTCTCTTCTTGAAAGCTCCAAGAGGGATTAAGTCTGCTTCAGTGAAGATTATCCACTACTCCACGGTGGGATCCACTGATCAATGCACATCTTTCACCAACAGTTCAACGTGATACACCATCAAATCTGTTCAACAGAGCGTAACTCATCCACACTAGGTAAGTGTGCTGGACAAACCATGTTCCATGCATATTTGGAAAGGGTTAAAGTATTAGTGTTAAAAAGCAGTTTTTAAAAGTGCAAATTGTCTCATAAAGGAGCTGCAGATACAGTAAAATCTTTTCCTTCTTTAAAATCAATGTTATCCTTCACTTCCCTTCACCCGCTCTGGAAAAAAACCCTCTCTCATGCATCTCTGCAGTGCAGAAAGCTCCCGAGGAAGCCAGTCTGTGTCGAAGGAAATTGCTTTTAAATCACAATGCTGGGTTTGGTTTGAAAGTTTAAAGTTTTCCAAAAAAAGCGGACTTAGAAAGGGAAGAGGTATTTGTGCATTTAAAACAAAAGCTTTCAACTTTATTTTCATTTTAAAATAAAGGTTAAGGCAAGGTGGTTTGTCGGTGGATAAGGGATTTTTTTGGTAGAAAGTAAGGACTTTGGAACACTCATTGTTCCCATTGTGGTTTTTGTCCTTTCTGCGACTGACCCCAATGTATTGGATGAGGTCTCCTTGGGCTGAGCTGAAGAACCAGCATCTGCTTCAAGGGATATTAAAGAAGTAAATCCACCAGCTTATAGAGAGATTATCCAACTCGTAACCCAATACTAAAAAAAAAAAAGTATTTAAAGGGGGAAGACTTCCATGTTGGAGCAACCCTGATGCAAGTATTCTCCCAGGCTGCCTGTGCTATTATTGCTGATAAGGACTTTCCACCTCTCAGCCAAATTCTTTCTTCCTCATATTTATCCTGAAGTGACAAAGTCTTGTGCTCATTATGTCACTGCTAACTTTGGGGAATGAACTGATCTCAAAAGTTAGTTTTACTTTTTACAACAAAGAAAACTAGATGAGCTGTCATGAAGCAAAGCCTTCATTTAAATACAACTACCTTTGGAAATAAGTTATGAAGAAACAGGTGCAAAGTAAATGGCTTTACAATTCACGTTAAACCTACTATAGTTTAAAAGTTCTCCCATAAGAAATTCCCCCTTTAAACACAGCAAGGTATAAGCCAAGAACTGTGCCTCTCTACAACAGAGTGCAAACTGCAGCTTAAAAGACTACAATCTATTAAGACGGCTACCTAGACTAACTGGCCAGGTTTTAATACTTTCTTTCATCTATCACCAGCATCTAGAAATATTTACTGTGAAATATCACTTGCTTATGGAGAGTACAGGCACATGCTTCAGCGATGGGGAAAAGAAACAATTCAAAACATTTTGCAAGCGTACTCAGGTGCATACAGCCTCTTCTCAAACAAAAAGTCAGAAGTTTGATGGACAGTACTACAACAGCATGTCAAGCTATCAACAAATAATGATTGCAGGAGACTAAGCCCTAAACACCACTTGTGCAACTATTTGCTTGCTTTCTGCGCTATTTCTGTGGAATCTTATTTTTAAATAATTAGAAAATTTGATTTTAGAACACTGCAAGTGAGATTTCTGAAAGGCTGGCTAGGACACACAATTTTTTTTGACCTGTTGAAGCGTGCGGCTCCTTAAGAGACACCAAGACAAAGCGCACTGTTCCCGCAGACCTGCTTGGTGCGCCATTACCGTGTATCAACACTCACTGAGAAGCAGCTCCAGTCCCTTTCCCAACCGTTTACCTCTAATGCCTGCAAGTCTCCTCAATGCCACAGGTTTTTTGGTCCAAGTGTTGTTTGTATTTCATGAAATAATTAAAAAAGTAGAACCCCCACCCCCGGCCCCATTTTAATGAGTTCCTATCAACTCATCCAAATCATTCATCCACTCCTCTGAAGTCCTGTTTTTCAGCAAAGAGTCTATCAGATCTGTGTCACCAGTTAAGTTCTGAAGTCCATTATTGCCTGACTGGCCGCTGTAGGCAAAAGGCAGCTCTTGACTGGTTGTCCTCACAGGGTACCCCTGACTACAGTGCAGATTACCTCTGTTAGGCATTTGCTGATTTGGATTCTGGTTGAAAGCATTCAGCTCTGGAACAGTCTGGTTCATGCCAGGCAAGACCTGCTGTGAGGGCACCTGCTGTTGCGTAGGTGGGTTTGTCCGCTGCTGTGCGCCTAAAGATGACGACAACATCTGCCCGGAGACGGCAGCATTCATAGAGGTCATCGGTCTGCTGGTGCTGAGGCTTACCTGAGGCATTCCTTGGGCAAACTGTTGGCTGGCCATCTTTAGATGAGTTTGCTGCATGTGGAAAGAGGAGCTGGCAGTAAATGGTCCCAAGCCACTGTTTGCTTGCGTCTGGTTGTTAATATTAGGGATAGCTTGGTGTTGCCAAGACGGGTTTTGAGCCCCCATAGCAGCCGGTACTCTTGCCATCTGTGGCTTGGATAAGGTTGGGTTCAGTGCACCTTTATTGTGCTGCTGAGAAATACTTGAGTTTGCTAAGGTGTTCTGACCATACCCAGCAGGAACGGCAGCACCCTGGCCCAAGCTGCCTTGTCTCTGCATTGGTGGCTGTCCATTGGCACTTTGCGTTGCATGCTGGGGCACCATCTGGGTCATACCAGACGCCAAGCTGTATAATCCCCCTCGCTGAATGTTTTGCATATTGGTATATTGAGTCACCCCCCGATCCTGCTGACTGGAGCCTGACTGGAGCGGAGGAACAGAACTGTGTCCAGGTCCCATCTGAATCATGTTCTGGGTCTGGGGAAACATCCGCGGACTACTGGAGCTGGACTGTCCTAAATTACTGACCCCAGGCATGGCTGAAGACGACCCTGAAATGCAAAGAAAAATTTTGTACATTAAATACCTCGGCTCAACCAGAGCCAAGCTGGGCTTGTAGGCACTATAATCCAGACAGGAGGTGCAGCTGCATTTGTATAAACCAACCCACGCAACCAACACACGGACAGCAGTACTCTAATTAAAGAGCATCAGTTGTTGCTCCAGTTCGCACCTTCACCTTCCTTGATCTCAAACACAGATATGCCAATGTCCAAAAATATCTGAATACCACTTCTAAGAGTTCAGCATCATCAATTTAAAAAAAATTAGACTTTAAAGGCAGGACTCTGATATTTCTTTGTGAACAAAGGTATACAGGCATACTTTGAAGTGCATGTGCAATTTGCTAGGTTGTTAAAAAAATACCACTTACTGCACATACACATTCCCAGTTATTCCGTGCATACACTGTATATGTCATATTGTACAACTGTAGGGTTTCCAGTCCTGTGTTTCCACAATTCCAGAAATTTCTTCGATTTTATATAAGTTTCAGAAAATTTTGGTCAAGTATCTGTTGGATTTCCACAATGAAATACTCCCTATGTTAATATGCAATGCTGATAACAGAGCAAGATGATTTGCAAAAGTAAGTCCTCTGTTTTTTTAAATTCTGTGTAAAAATGTTTCTTCCTGTAGAAAAAACAGCCCCCTACTTAGAGCAAAAACAAAAAAAAAAGAAAAAAACAGAAAAGCACTGTGAGGTGTAATGCATATAATCCCCTCCACACACACATTCTACAGTCAACCAAGGGAAACCTACCTACACTAGTACTTTCTCTACTTTCAAACCAAAAAGTAAGCTTCAGAATTTTATCATATTTTAAGACAGCTGAGAAAAACTGGCTTTCCATTATTATCAACTCAATTTTTATTCAAATACATTTGAATAAAACTATAATTCAAATGATACTGAATTAATTATCAAAGCACACCATGAAAACGCCCATGTTACGGGGCTGGGGATGGAGTCTTACTGAAACAGTACAGTGATGAAGCAGTACACACACCAGGATTTAAGATGCAAAAAAACCAGTTACAACCATAACAAGGAAAGTATAGTTTTAATAATACTGATGTTCATTATAGCAAAACATAGTCTATTTCTACCAGGTGTACTACTGTATTTCTCTAGAGAAGTGGCAGGAGAAAAAAATGTTTCAGTGCAATACTTGAAGGATGCTACTGACGGCTGCGTTAACACAATCCTCCTGTACTGGTATCGAGCTTCTTCGGTGAAGTAACAAAACCCAGCCACAGTGCTACTAGACACTGCATAGACACGAACACTGTCAGAATGAGGGTATCACATTTCTGTTTGCATCTTTTCCCTTCAGTATTCATTTCTATGGGAACATAAGAGAGTAAGGAAACAAAAGGAAGGGAATAAGCGCTTTTTTGTACTTTAGGTTTATGAAAAAAGACAAGGGGCTTCTTGGTGCCCTGTTAAGCAAGGATTGTTCAGGTAAGGAGATGAGTTTTTACTGTTCTCTAGTTCTTCCACATTCGTGAAGCTATTCCAGCTTGATGGTAACAACATATTTTATTTATCAGCGTTAATACACTGAAGACATACCAAGCTGCTTCTCCTACAAAAAAACCCCACGTAGGATACTAACATGTAATGAAGTGAATTCAAATTGCATTCCTTTCTAAAGGTAGCAGGGATAAAAAAAAATATTAGAGAATTTTAAACTCATCCTAGTAGATGAGGGAAATAATACATCCCTTATTTTTCTTTAATGAGGGTCTGTGATAGATACAAGCAGTACAGATATTAGGCTTCAGAAAAAAAGCTGAATCCTAATACATGGAAGTTAAGGAGAATTTGTAAATTTCCCTGTAAAGGGAAATGGTAGTATAAAAAGGCCTTTAGATCAGTGAAGGTACTTCAGAATTTTACCCATTTCCAAAGGAACATTAAGAATCAGAAGCCTAAGTTGTCCCAGGTATCTGGGACAGGGGAAGCTGTTACTTTGCAACTGAATCAGAGTATAGGTCTGAAAGCTTTGAGGCACAGTGACATGGGAAGATGTTGTAATAAATTAATTAAAAGCTACCCAGTCCAGCAAATACGAAGACACCTTGTTTTTTACTCCTGATATTTCTTCTGCCATTATTTTAATTGCCACGTTTACTTACCTGTGAACTGTCCGACCTGTTGCTGGTACGGATTCTGAGGTTGATCCTGGTACTGGGGAGGTGGTCGAGTCAGATGCCGCTGCAGCTGTTGCTCTTGCTGCTGCCGCTGTTTCTCCTAGGAAAAGTCCAATGTAAGACAATTAGAAAATAAGTCAAGCTTTTTCCAAGGGTGACTACCTTAGATAAAAACAACATATCTACACGCTTTTATGCGGAGCTGGTAATTACAGGGGCTTCTGAATCCTTAAAGTCACTTCAGACCTTTGCTCTCAAGGTTCAAACACAGTCAGCTTCATCTGATGAGTGACAAGACTAGGAACCGAGAGGCAAGAGGACAACAGCACGCACTGCAGGAGTTACTGCAATGCATGTCTGAAGCTTTTACAACATTGAAAATCTGAGATGCTAGTCTCTTAATCAGTAACAATCAACAGGCATTTATAGCATTACTCTACAGACACTAACAGGTACAAAAAGAGCAAAAGTGAGTGTGTACAAAAAAACCCTCGTACATACTTTTTTACTCTTTATCCCGAGATCAATTTATTTTAGACCACTCTTTAGAAATTAAGAGTACAAGTCAAATATCAACAATGTTACACAGAAAAGTAGAAACTGAACACGTAAATATTTTCTAGCCCTTGTTTTAAAAAAATTAAAAAACTGTACACAAACCCTTATATACCACAAGTTTTCCTGGAAGATTATGGAAAACTGCAGAACTAAATTTATAACAGAAGCTATATAAGTTTTGTTATTGCTGTGCAAAACTGTTTTCTTAACAATGCACCAATCAATTGAAAAAATCCTACTAATGATTCAGAATAACCTTGCATCTTTAAAAGCACATTCAACTCGTATCTAATTCATGATAAAAGCACTTGAAAAATAAAACAAGCAAATTTTGTATTGGGAAATTTTCAGGGGAAATGAAATTTAAAGCCTTGAGGGGTATTTGAGAGTGTCTGTACTTGCCCTAGCAGTACACTCGGAGGTCTTGACAGCATAAACAGCCAACGGGCTGCTTTTACAATACGAAACCTATCAGGCATAGCATTTCTGGCTCTTCCTCCACAGATACCTTCAACCGGACTGAAATTCTGAGATAACTAAGTAGTGACACAATGCACAACTACCTACTTATCTAAAGTTGCACAGGGCACAGAAGGGGACAGAAATTCCCTTCCCAGAGCACTGGGGTAAAGACACAAGCAATAAGCCTTAAAGAAGAGACAAGTGCAATGTAACAAACAGGCAGATACACATTGCTACCAGCCTTCTGACATGTCTGCAGCTCAGGAGGTGTTGAGACATGCAGAGGAATGCGGAGGGCAGGCTGCCTGACAGAAGGGACCTACTACTTGCAGGACCAGTCAAACCTGAAAGAGGCTGACCACAGAAGCAAAGGAGAGATGCCACAGTTCTGAGAGAAACCAAGAGCTGCAGAACCTGGCTCAGAACAAAACTAAAAAACAAACAAATAAAAAAGGCAGGATACCAAACGCAAAGACAGCTTTGGTGTCACAGGGAACGGCACTGAAGCTACTTGAAACTAATTCTCCTGCAAAATAGAGATGAACTGATTCAGAAATCTTTTCGTAAAACTACATCCACAATCATGTGTATTCAAAGAAATAAATATCAAATTAGAATGCTAACAAGACTCAGCTTGACCGGGCAGCACAAGGCCAAGAAATGTGGCAAATGCAATATCCAAGCCTATTCAGCTACAAAGCAAAGCCACTCCTTGTTTGGTATCAGAGTCCCAGCATCACTATAGAGACACAAGACATAGAAGTTAGTTGTTACCATAACTAGGACAAGAATAAAATATTTTCATAGTACTGATATTTACTAGAGCAACATGTGCTGGCTAAGCAGCAGAACACAGGTGGAAAAAAAAAAGTATTTCAACACCATTTGAGGAATGCTACTTATCACCATGTTAATACACCGCGCTGCTGTTCAGAGAGGTCTGGCGGGTTAGGTCCATTGCTTGGCTAAGGAAACCTACTGCGCCCCAGCTCTAAGAGCTCTCAATCACCATTCACCAGTGGCGCAAAAGTACAGGCAACACCCCATCTTCCCTTTCTCCCCATCCTCTTCCAAAAAGTACCTGTTTGTTCAGATTTTGGGAGAATAACGATTTGTAATTTTTGACATTTGATTCTAACACACAAGGCATCAAAAACTGAATAGTTTACTAAAATATACTGGAGTTACTTATATAATTATACAGCTCATACAGAAAATATTATTTTACTGAAGATTTGGGCATTTTTGTCTTCGGTCTTTGATAGTATATTTATCAACATAAAAGGTATTTCCCCCCAAATCCCAAATTGTATTTTTACCCAAATATCAAGTATCTTTATCAATGCTGACACAATTTTCTTCAAAACACTGCCAAGTACATTCTTATGTTTTTATCTACATGTTTTCATCTACATTGGGTCAAGAACTGAAGGGGGTTTTTTGTCACCTCAGTCTAGTCCTCAATTTTAACACAAGTCTCTAAGCAAAGCAGCCATTAGCTAGGACTTGGCACAGCCATAGGTCCCCCACGCTGCAGATTCTACTGCCCTCAAAATGTAGTCCACAACCAAGACTTCCCGTATTTTCATTTCAGAGGAGACTGTATCATTTCCTTCTTTATAAATAAAGCTTTTGATAGACAGTTGCTGCAGTAAAAGGTGTCCACACACAAATACAACCGTTACCCGACCTTCCCTCACCATCTCCATTCTCCATACTATTATTACAGGGAAAATCCTGTCTACCAGGATAACAACTCCCAACTTCAAAGTTGAGAACATTGAGATTTATCACCTTATAATAGTGAAATTACACATTCAAGTGTTATTAGTTGAAGGACCCCAGAGCATTTCATTATTTTTTTAAATTCTCAGGCATAAATGCAGCTTTGTTGGGTTTTGTCTGGGGTTTTTTTTGTTGTTTTGGTTTTTTTTTTTCCTTCATTAAACCACCAGCTCTTTTTTTTTTCCTTTCATTATCCTTAAAGACAAGCTTTCTACGGCTCTTCCCTCCCCCTCTCCCTACTATCTTCAAAGACAAAACTTTTCAGCAGTACAGACCATTACACTTTTTGCAAGAGATCTGAATACCAGGTTTTGCCTGGGTCTCGCAAACCTTCTTTGAAAATTCATCTTCCCCTTCCTGCACACCAGATACTGCTAATTCCTCTGTATATGCAGTGCCAGTGCCTGGAACACGCCTGCACAGACTTTTAAAACCACAGAAAAGCATATATGACAGGAGTAAGGCCCTTTGGGCCGATTCCCAGCTGAAAGACTTGCAGAAGTCTTCAAGCTTAGAAAGGTTCACACAAGGACCCTCTTTGCCTGAGAGAGGCTAAAGCAGCTTTCTGCAGTCTGATGGACAGCAGAGTTAAATTATTTTGGCAGGATAAGATTCAAGTTGGATGCAGATGTCTAATTATCTTCCCCAAATAAACAAGTGAAAGACGGTTTAAAATTTGAAGCATGAACTTCTGTGGATCTCAGAGGGAAGAAAGACAGAAGGCACAATGAGCTTACAGAGTCCCTTGCTCACTGCTTCCATTTTTAAAGCTCTACAGAACACATCAACAGTATCCCAATCTTATCTTTTATTTTCGCTCTGATTTCATTTGCTTTTCTTCTTTCACAAAGAATTACACCACTGCTGGTATGACACCTTCTCTCCATGTAGGTATTGTCTTGCTTTTTCACACTGCTCAATTCTACCTGTTTTATTCTTTTCATTCACCACAGTGCCTTGTAACAGGAAAAAAAAGCCTGGGCAATCAACTGCTATGTGTTTGGGTTACTTTCATAGAAACACAAAAAAGTGATTATACTTATGACACCAAAGCACCTGGCAGGTTACATTCTTTATATTATAATGTGATAACCATTTGACAAGATCTCAAATGCTGTTTCAATCCAAAGCAAATCAGTGAGAAGGAAAAAAAAACAAGACTGCTGGCCCCTCTCACCTGCTCAGCCAGAAGGTGTTGCTGCCTCTGCTCCATCAGGAACTGCTGCTTCTGCTGCTCCATGAGCAAGTGCTTTTGTTGCTGCTCCCTCTGCTTCTGCTGGTCCATCAGCATTTGGTGTTGCTTCAGCACTGCCGCTTGCTGCTGATTGCTGAGATAAGATGGGTTGCTGTGGTTACCTGCCATGGAGACGTTGGGAGCCTGGGCACCCACGCCAGGGCCCGGGACAGAAACCGGAACGCGAGGGACGTTAGGAGAAGGGTTTTGATCCTGCAGAATACAGAAAAAAGTGACATGAGCTACAGAAAGAGATTAGCCCTCCAGAATTTACAAACTGTGTCTAGTTACGCAGATTAGGAAAGACACTTTCATGGTGATGACCACCATTTGTATTATTTTTATCGCTTTACGGGATAAGGAAGAGAGACTGTATAAACAAAGTCTACACAGGGAAGGGAATCATAACACATCTCAGAAAACCAGAAATTGTCAGTTATTGCTTATTTGTACATTTACATTATTTAATAAAAATTGTATCGGTTCCTTATATTTTGCCATCTTTATGCAATGGCTTCTTCACTCGAGAACCTTCTAACAAAAAAGGCAAAGAGCGATACAGGTCCCAGTTCAGCTAATTAATGACAGCCCCAAACCCATTTATAAAGTGCCAGACACAGAAGGGACAGGTCGGAGCTCAGGTCAGAAGCTCCACAACATTCAGGATCAGAGGCTTTAACTTCAGTCTCAAAGCACTTCCCCAAGCCCAGCTCAAAGCAGTGAGTACAGCTCTGTGTGCTTCTGCTCAGCCGGAGGAACAGCACCAGTCACAAACAGCAACCCAAACACACCAGCTTCAGTTAACTCTGGTAGAACCTCCTCAAACACCACGTTTTAAATTTTTTTTATACGAAACACTTATTTAAATCCTGCCTCTTCTGTCAACACTTAATTCAGCAAGTGTTTATGCCTCCCCTTCCTGAAGTTGCGTTTTTCACTATCAGAGTATTTACTATTTGCAGGTGAAGGGGAAGCAGGCTATCATTGATCAAAATGAGTCTTAACGTATTTTTCCAGCAATCTAACCACCACCATATTCCACAGAGAAAAACATTACTACACACAAGCCTGCTGTTATTAGTTTTTCAGAAGTGTGCTTTTTTTTGGAGATTGGAACTCGGAATAAGCAAAAATAACATGGAATGATTACCAGTCAAGATCCGATACCAACCTCTTTGTACCAGCAAATCCATTTGAATTTTGACAATTTTTGTCATTTTTAAGCACAGTTCAGCCTTATCTCTGATTATGCACACAAATACTTCTTTCAAGTTGAGAATTCACCTAATGTGTTCGGCTGTTGGTTCTTACTCTCTGCACTTTCATAGGACATTATGAGCCAAATATAGGTAATGCTGTGCTAAGTTGCTCTACAGGCAAGCTTTTGAGAAATTCTTCAGAAGTGTTCATTGGTATTTCTGTTCATTCAGTGCAAGCGTGGCAGTGTAGATGCAAGGTCACCTTCAAGCTTTTCAGTGAGATGGATGTGTGTCACTGACCCCCTCTACCCTTCCCCTTCTTCTGCCATCAAAATGTTATTAGAGCATTACTTCTGCTAGCTTTTAAACAGATAACTTTTTTGTGCCTTATGAAGCACACATTGATCTCTGATTTTTATTGGTATATCTGTGTGGTCTTTATCACAGACTAATCAGGTCTTTTTCACAGGTGTTTTGTTTTCTTGAGGGAACATACTGCTAGAGTTGGACCTCCAACAGCTTTTGCTAGAGGAGCTTTAATCTTTATAACAAAGACCTTTTTTCTTAACAAGTCCTCTAGTACGTGCATTGCAGGCATGTGTTACAGAATTCCAACAAGTCTGTACCTCTATCCACTACAAACATTTTCACTGCAGCACACCTGTAGTATCAATTATATATACGGCAAAGAAGCACCAGAACTCTCCTTTACAAGAAAACTTGAAACATATTGCTTCAAGCAGACAAATATTACCATTACTCATTCTTAAAGATTTATTTCACTCCTATCCTATGCTTCCCCAATCCCCAGAGACTCAAACAGTAACAAAATCCTCAATCTGAAAAGCCCCAAGGAACACCCAAGAAATCAGGAATGCAGCCCCCACTTCCATGTCTCTTCAAAAAAGAAGCAACGAAAGGCATGTCTTTTTTACAGCAAGCCAACTCTGACACAAGTAGGGACTAAAAAGCAGGTAAAGAAATCAAAGCTTCTTTGAGAACACTGTTTAACACTACAGTTTTACATGAGTTATTTTAGGCAAAAGTTTACAAAGCATCTATTTATCCTTGCAAGTAGAAGCTTCTATGAAGCATGACATAATTTATTACCCACAAAGTATTTTAAGCTGGAAATCACACATTACCACATGACCTAGAACTGAGTAGTAAAAACCATCCCCAGTAGAAAACAGCGATCTTGATTCTTGTTTCATCTTATTGAATATTATCCTTTGCTTCTTTAAAATCACGCAGCAACTGTTTTGAAACAACACCAAGACTTACCTATCCAATGCCTTCTTGCAAAACCTCAAATCTGCTGCTAAACAACAGGTAACAAAAAGCAGAACATTCACCTGACTGTGCGGTAATCGGTAGGCAATGTTTCCAGACTTGGGTTTCAACAGGATCATCCCATTTTGATCATCGCTCACGTGAGACAGCGGTGGCTGCTGGCGCTGCTGTATGTATGCCAACATGGGAGTCTTGTTCTGACCAGGTACCGTAACCCCCTGTTCACATTCTGCTTTGTAATGCGAAAGAGGCTTGGTGTTCCCGTAGTCCAGCATAGAGCCTTGACTATTCACAGGGTTCTGGTTCAAGCTGTTTTGCTGATGACCCAAAATGTTCACATGGTAATTGCCTCCAGCTCTCGGTGAGCTTTTATTTCCCATATTAGGCATCATGAGTTTCTGATTGTTAAAGTCTGGCTGGTAAACCGATGGGCTGGTGGGATTTTCCATGGTATATGGGACAGCCAGTGGACTATGAGAAGGCCCAGACTGTTGCCACGTAGACATCTGATTTGTTTGGTGGACTTGTGAAGCTTGCTGCTGGTTCTGCAACATCTGGTCTCTCTTCTGCTTGGCAGCAATCTGCTGAAGTTGATGAGCAGAAGACATTTCTTTGGCACTTCCTGTGCCCTTCCCAGGTAACAACACACTGGGGAGAGGCCTCTGGACGTTCTGAGAATGGTTTGATGCCTGCATCATGGACTGGTTAGGATTTTCAGTCATTGACTGACTGGAAGGCTGAAACATAGCCTGAGAACTACCAACCGCTGGAGAAGCGGCACTTACAGGTACAGAAGCAGCACCAATAAATGCTGGACCTGAAGAAGTGGATCTCACCTGGGGAGATCCCATCTGTTCCTGTTCAAAGGGTGCTGGGGAAAACTCAGTCTTTATGTTAATATCTTGTGGCAATGGAGTCTGTGCAGCTGAATTTGAAGAATCTGCATCTTTTTTCTCTTCAAAGTCTTCATTGAAGAGATCCTTCATGTCTTCATCGGGCACTGATCTATTAAGCTCCTCAATAAGTTCCTTCCATTCTTGCTCATTTAGATTAAGATCAGGCATCAAGTTATTCTGAGATATAGAACCCCCTGCTCCAGCAATCATACATGGAAGATCATCCACCGGCTCCTGCTTCAGCTCTTTGTTCAAACTCAGAGGAAATGAGTCATCAGCATCGCCACCTCCATTCATTTGCAGGCTGGAATCTGGAAGACACTTCTTGCTGATGCCATCCAGCCCCATCGGATGTTTTCCATTAAGTTGTAAGGTATCACCGCTGCCAGATTTCTTGTCAAGATGATGGAGTGGAGACACAGGGGGCATTCCATTGGAAGAACCACTCACTCCACCAAGACCATCATCACGACGCAGTTTCTTGGACACAGAGAATACATCACCATAGCCATTCTGCTGGTCTCCATTCTGAGGGGAAGCAGCACTATCAAGCTTTCTTTTCACAGTCTCATGGAGCTGCTGGAAAAAAAAAAAACAAAAGGAAGTTTTTAGTTGTTTAGTTTTATGTTTCATAGCTTAGGATTTTTATTTCTTACCAGAACATTGTCTAGCTCCAAATAAAACGTTTTAGGAAAAAAAAGCTTAAAACAAAAAATGTTACATCTTTGCTTTGATAAGATTTGTTTTACAAGTCATCACATGAGATGACTTCCTTATTATAATCTCTTCAGGGTAAACTTTCAAAAATATGTACTACATCAGAGCTCCCTCCTTCAAACAAAACCAAAAGCTGCCATATACCTTGACAACAACAAAAAGTTGAGAAATGGCTGTGAACTGGCATATATTGTGATTTTTCCTATTCAAAATGAAAAAAAATATTGAAGAATGTTAAGATTCAAATTTTAGATGAGAATAAAAACCTGTTTTTTATTTGGCCCATGTACAGGACAACACGGTATAACTGTTCTGTAAGACTACTTTATAAAGCAGTCTCACATTTCAATATTTATAGAAAAAGAGACCCACTTCTCTTGTGATTATAATTTCTGGAGAAGAACTATGTATATAAATTTTGTACACAATCACATTTTTGGCACTAAGTTTGGCAAAACCAGTTTGTCACTAAGTGTCCACTGTTTCACACTCCTGTAAAATGCAATTCAGAGTTTGGCCAATTCTGTCACAGCAGAGTAAGTTTATTCTGTTCCTTCCCTCCTTTCTCCTTTGCCAGCTGCTCCTCTCTGCACTATGACCACCAGAGCCCCAATCAGCTCAACAGTCGGCTTCTCATAGCTAGTGAATGCACATATTCTTTTTCTTGCAGTGCCACCTACAAGCAACCAGAGGGTACAGCAGCAGTTTCACACAGTTTGAGGGCCTCTGATCAACTTCTCCTTCCTAGTAGCATTCTTTCAAATATAAAGTTCTTTCCACTGACCTCAAAAACATCTGAAAACGCAATTCATGCACACATCAAAGATGACTACAAAATTTTCCTTCCCTCGGGTGCATTCTGTAAAAAAACTTGGGCTTTGTTTGTGGTGGAATGCTACACCAACACTGACAAACCTGTGGGGCAGAGACATGGCTCGAACAGAGCAAAGCTCCGTCAGCTCCCCTGACCTGCACAAAATGCCTTTGTGTATCTCGGCAGGACACCTGAGGAGAATCCCTACGAAAAGCCACCCGTCTGAAGCATGGTTCACTACACAGCTGTTCTCTCCGATGGCAGAAAAGCAGCTCATTAAACAAACCTCAAGACAAGTATGCTTATTTTAATATTACTTGCAGTCTCCACGATGCAGTCCACTAGCACCCCTTGGGGAAAACTGTCTCATCCAAGAACAAACAAGGGGAACCCTCAAGATCTCAGTACTCAAGCAAGAGGTTGTATGTAGAGCCAGCATAAATTATCAGAAGAATTTTACAGCACTTGCCTGGTCCACAGCATTCTTTGATTTAAGGACTGGTTCATAGTTAATTGTTGTAAATTTTTTGAACAGTCTACAGTTAGATGACCTTCAAAACTAACACTATTTGTTTATAAAGCTTGCATAGGTAGCAGCAAAATCTTATTTTTATCTGAGGGACAGACTGCAGCATCCCAGGAGACTATGATGATCTAGACAGTTCGTGGAAATAGCAGCTGAGTAGTGAGATCAGCAGCAGACCTAACAGACATGGCGAGGGGTGCGTTTGGAGAGGAGGCTGGAACTTCAATTCTCTTAATTTGAATATTAGGTCTACAGCTTGGAGTAGCAGGTCTAGAGTCAATTTTTCAAATACTGACTTGAAAGAATAATGGAAATTTAGTGTTTTGTAAAACGGCAAAATAATAGAAAGCAAAAAAGTCTCAATTCAATTGCAACATTTGGCTTTCAGCAAGTTTCCCACTGTTTACTTAATACTCCAACAGGGAAAACCGAAGCTCAAGGTGGATGAGTAACTTGCCCAAGGTCATACGATGAGTCAATCACTCAAAGTTTGGAAATGGATCCTCCTTAATTGTAAATCGTTAGAGAAAAACACACTCCCAAAAACTGACATACAAGTAATAACTTAGCTGGGTACACTGAACATATACTAACATAGTTGAAGCAAATTTCTATGTTAAAACAGAACATATGCCCATTGGGGTCACTGCTCTCATTATGATTCATATAGACAGCTTAAGGCAACTAGGCTTTTGGTAGCATTATAGCTACAATTGCACACAGCTCTTCACAGGCTGCAAAGCCCACCTGGCTTTCTGGACAAATATTCCAGAAGTTAACTTGTCCTAAGGTCTTTGTTACTGTACTACACCATTTGTAATATATGCAGCTAACTAGTCTACGATTAAATCATCCATGCTTATAAGCTACATTTACTGTAGTCTAGAACGAGATACTGTCAATACAAACATGTAGGAGCTTTCGTAACTATATGGGTTTTAATGGTCATAATGCTCAGATATCTGATTATTCATGACATCTTGACTTTAGCTGCTTTAGACAAAGTCCTCCTTTCACCTAAAAACTATATTCCTTTGTTGAAAAAGGAGATTAAAGAAAAAAATAACTTCAATAAATTCACTAATGAAGTAAAATTTGGGGGTGACTGCTTCCAGTCTTACTTCACCTCATCTAAATCTATGATTATTTGAAATATATCCTACCTGTACCCAACAGCCAACAGACACACAGGAAAGCAGAAAATCTGTTTATCTTCTATCCATACCAGAAAAGATTGAGCCTGGTTCATTGAGCCTGGTTCACAACCAGGACACTTCTGAATTTTAGCAGCTATTCACCCACTGTACTTGTATCTCTGTTCACTTTTCACACTAGAAAGTCAAAAGCATACTCGGATATTGTGGCAGGAGCCCTACACTGAGATTCATGCTACTGTAGCTAGCTATCTACAACACAGCCAGCTAACCAGCTTAAGGCTGACCTAGTAACAGTGTTCCACTTTCTACCTCCTTTCTTCTTTCAAGAAAAGACAATGCTATAAAAATTTGTGGGAGGCAAGTTACAGGTTCCTCCTCCTCTGCCATTAGAAATATATCCTGATACCTTCTATATATTCATATTTAATTTTGAGCAAAAGAAACTGAAATTCGCACAACAAATATGTTCATGTAACTACTCCACAAATAATGCAACTTTCTCTTGTGAAATTCCTTTCTTATATGCATTTCTTACATACTATCTCAGCTCTTGATTTCCTAACAGAAAAAAGAAATACTAAATTCAGTTCTTCCCCAGTTTGTCTGTGTCTATCCAAGTAATCTGGTTTTGGGGGAAAAAAAAAATACGAGGAGCATGTGAGACACAAGTCAGACTGCAAGCTATCTACCTATCAAGCTGCTCCAACAGAGTTCTCAAGGCAAGAAAAACCTGTTCTCTTCTGCCAAAACTCAAAAAAAAAAAAAAAAAAAAAACACTGAAAAAGAAAAGCATAGCTTGCCACTCACTAAGAAATTCCCTTTAGCTTTAATTTTATTGTCTACTATCATTCTGTAAGGCACAGTTGCCCTGTGGTATGCTGTCCACGGTTTCCTTAGCAGAATCAATTTTATTTATAACACATGAGCCAATCCTTTCCATCGTCACAAGATCCGATACAGAAATGTATTCGCATTTTCTCAGCCTACTCAACTTCCCAACAAAAGATGAACCTGCGTGATCATTGCTATTTAGCTTTGCCTAAACATATTACCCCAAAAGCATTTATGTGAAGTACTTAAAACAATACAGGAACAGTGCAAAGTAAGGGACGCAAGCAAGCCTCAATCCCTTGGCCCTAGACGGGACACACCGTTTCTCAAAGAGCCACTGAAGGGCCACAGGCTGCACCTCCTTCACATCATCAGAGCTGCGTTTTATTCATGCGAGTCCTCAACGTGGTAATAAATGCACTTACTTGGCAGCAGCACTCATGCAAGTCAGGCCATAAGTGTGGACTCCTCCTGTGAGGAACACAAACTGATAAAACCCAGGTGGCATCCGGTCAGAACAAAAGAGGTGTCCAACACAAGCAGCCTCTGACCATATAATTCACTGTATATACACGATATACTTGACTGGGACACAGAACCACAACGCTGTAGATGGATGCATGCCCAGCCAAATGACAAGGCTTCCATCAGAAAATTAACAGCACACAAATAATTTTGATAAGCTATATTCAATCTCTGTCTTAAACCCACCAGTTTTACCACAGCGCTCAGCCGTACTGCGGTCTTACTGCAGGGACAAGTTGGCAGACTTCATAAAAGCTGTCCACAAACTACCACGGAAGCCCAACAAGGAGAAACTGGAAAAGCTTTAAAACTTCATCTACAGCTTTCCTGTTTGCACTGGCAGAGTTCAAAACTTCAGAGTCCAGTGCAGTGTTCTCTTACTGCCTTGGTGGGAAAAGGGCATGAATCACTGATCAAAACAGTGGCACAAAGTTGTTCTGGGTTTGGGTTTTTTTTTTGGTTGGTTGGTTTTAAGAGAAGATGATTATTCCAGGAATCAAAACATCAGTGTGGAACACTCCACACCTGACGCTAGTTTTAGATAATAATGTGAAACCAATGACATTTCAATGCATTAGAACTTAACAAGCACGAAAGTTTAGTTCACATTGTTCGCTTGAACTCCTTCACGATGCACAATTTTCAAACTGAGGACAGTCAACTAAACTACTTTTGTAAAAATCCAGTAATTTATTATACTTTGAGTCCTGTAACTGAAGACAGTAAATATATTTATAAAACCCAGAAATTGTACACAAGTTTCATTTTTTCTGAAAAAATAACTAGTGAACATGGGAGAAGCAAAATTTAAAAAAAAAAATCTCATTCTTATACTGCACCTTTTAGGCTCCATATAATGTTCTTGTTTATTTTTTTTTTAAAGCTTCTATAACAGAGATTAAAATATTCTTACAGGATTCAGCAGAGCTTTAATTTTTTGTATTTTATTTGGAATAAGTTTACCATTCCAGTCTCAGAATTAAGCTATGTCTACAAGGATTTGTCATGAAATACCAACATGAGAAATACAATGCTGGTCATTTTCAAAGAAGAAATGCTATAGTACTCTAGAAACGTAATAAAAACCTAGTTCTGATACACCTCCTAGCTAGATACCAGCATTCTCACCTAAAAGGGAAAACCAAAATAGAATATATCCGTTTTCTCTGCCATGGAAGCAGTAGTATTGCAGCACAGATAAGCTCCCATGAACCAGAGCTCACAGCAGGTCCTCTGCAGACACAGGTTCTCCTCTCCCGCCTGGCCAAGGACAGGAGCAACAAAGATGACAACCTCTTAAGCTGAAACAACAACCCAAGTATCAGAAACTGGAGAGAATGAATTTGGTATGGTAAACCTAACATTCTGACTACACGACATAGTAGGAACTCCCCGCTTACTGTGCACCTACCCACAGCTTCCAAAGTTGTGTTCCCCCTGCAAGGAAAGTGTTTTATTACCCAACGCGTTCCTGCATTCCGCTGTGTTGTCAGAACCAAACTGCTGGACTAGTTTCAATTTTGACTTTTACTTTAATTCCAGAAGGCTTTTGTATTTGGGTGACTGCCTGCTGGAGTGAAGAAGGGCTGTGGATATGCAGGTCTATAAATATCCCAAGCCTGCATTAGTCACAAGGGGCAGCTTCTGCTACAGGAATTGTTCTGCTGAATCAAAAAAAACTGTTGTGTCTTCAGCTGCAGCGCCGGCTCCTCCACCTCGCCTGAACTTCAACAGCAGCAGCAGAACAGTCACTCCCAGATCCTTACAATTTCGGAATCATCACCGCATATCTAACTAATCTAGTACGGGAAATGTTTCAAACAGACAACAATACTTCACATAGAATTAAACGGAGGGAAAGAAAAACCTGTCCGAGTTGTTGGGCAACAAACTATCAGACTTGTCAGCAAAAACAAACAATGGTGGCAAGACTACACTGCACTATAGTTATGTATAAATAATGTGGAAATAATTTGCTATTTTTGCGGTGAAACATAATTTCACAATTTAACACCCCTATACCACAACTTACACAAAAATGAGGGCTTCTGAATTGCTAGTGTACCAGCCTGAGCTTCGTTAGTGGAATGCTATTAATGCTTGTCAGTACAACCCAGGCAATCTACTCCCTTTAATTTATTACTTTCATGTTTTTCCACCAAGAAACATTGCATTGCTCTCCTTACATGTAAATTTCTTTTTAAACTTTTCACTTGGTGCCTTTGCTTAAATTAGAACTTGCCTATTATTAAAGTAAAAACTTCTATCACTCCCAAATAAATGCTGGTCTGCTCTTCAGCTTTAACAGCAAGCATTCCCAAGACAGGCCACCGACTAGACCTCCTCTGCCCATTCCAGAAATACTGTTTGTGGGTTTGTGGCAGTCCTAGACAACGCAAGCCATCTACACAACAACTGCTCCCAGGTGGGGAAAAAAAAACAGTAAGAAACAGGGAGCAGGTCTCTGTCCAAGAGACCACATCATAACGCAAGGAGAGGAGATGAAAATCCAGATCTCGCCATTCTCATTCAAGCAAATCAAGAGAACGCCTTCTGTTCAGCTCGTTGGACGCACTATGTTACAGTCTATCCGAGAAAGACAAGGCAGCCAACCTTTCCACTGCAGCGAATTTAAACAGCATACTAGAAAGAACTTTCTCAGATCAGAATCTGGCAAAGAGGCAAAAACACACTAGGGGACAAATTCTCTCGTCCCAACTTCGCCGATTCTCAAAAATATAAGATTAACACAAAGGGCAATACATCATCCAAACGCTGAGCAACTTCTACTTTGAACATAGTCTTAATAACGTCATCTTAAACATTGTTTAGATGTTAACGTCATCTTAAACGTTGTTTAGAACGTTTATGAAGCAAATATGAAGCAAATTTCAACATTTTAATTCCCCATTACGTAATGCTCTCAAAATTTTAAAAAATAGGAAGCAAGTATGTTTTTTCATCTTTTTCCTCAAATAAAGGACAGGCCTATATGGTATACAAATCATCTAAGGTATTTCTGTATCAATACTGCATTCTCTTGGTTTCTGTGGCTCACATTTTAGCGCTGCTTAGTAAGAAAACAAAAGACGAATCATCCCCTTACTTCTGCTTGCAAACAAGATCCATCCAGCTTCAGGATCTCAAACAGAGAAAAGACTAACGGAAGAGAAATACACCCGGTTTTGGCCACATGAAAAATCATACAGGACATGAAGCAGGAAGTGGCAGTGCTATCCTGTTCCCCATGACTACTCTGAATTTGCAGAAGATGCTCTGAAGTGCAGCATCGGCGAGCACACACATTGTCCGCGCTTGTGGCAGTGCAGCTTCACGGCCTTCTACTACGGGCCCTCAGATGCTAGATCACAAACTCTTTGCATTTACATGAGCTGCTTTCTCTTTCAAGGATCAGAATAAATGCTTCATCAACTTTCAACACAAAGCACCATTTTCCAAGAGAAGATTCATATGCAGCTTCATGGAAAACTCTGGATCGTAACAGCAGTGATAGCTGACATAATGCACGTTTCACCGATCCCGCAACATTCATTTGACAGGAATGTGTCCAGGATATTTTAAAACAAGGTAATTTTGGTGCTCATCAAAACTTTATTGAATATTGTAAACCAAACCCACATCCTTCCCATACAAAGCACACGCTTGGTCTCGATAACAGCTACATTATTGCCAGAGGTAAAACACCAACCTAGAGAGGCACCTTCTACACTGAAGCAATGAAATTAGCAGCGGAGGTTTCTTGTCATTGTTTTTCAAAACTTGAATTACTAAGCAAACCAACTCTATACCCTAGTAACGAGGTGATGAATCAGTAGCTGCAATTAAGCTTACAGTCATGTATCCTAGGAAGGAAAACAGCAGGCCAGCACGAGGAAGAGTCATTCACACACTAAAACCCTCTTCTGTTGTGTAAATTGGCCACTGGCAGCAGCTTCCTGTACAAGAAGGGCTTCCCCAGATGTGCAGTGCATTTCAGAACCTCACTGCTGTTGAGAGTCCTCATAATGGACGCTAATTAGATCAAATCCACATCCAAAGCAATTGAAAAGAAACAACACCGATGAATTACAGACATCTTTCTTTTAGAAGGTCAATATGAAGACACATGGTGGCACTTTAAGCAATAGGATTTGACATGCTAAAGAGCTCTGTGTGTAACAAAAATACGCATTATTAATGGATAGAGCCCCACATGCAAAAAGCCTTAGAGCCCAGACAGGACGTCAACAGAAATCCCACAAAGTCTTTAGATAATAAAATACGAGTTTGAGTTATTTTTGTTCTTACACAAGTTTACATTCAAGATCAGTCTACTAAACAACTGCTACCCGGAAAGTTCTACAGAACCACTGTCAGGAACGCACAAGGCTTCCTCAAGTACTCTTCGTTAACAACCATCTGAAGTGCTCTAACTGTGTCACAAGCGTCTTAAGTCTTCAGAAAAGTCAGCGTGTCCTAGATTCTCACATGTATATTAGCAAGAACAGAAACAATCTAGCTGAGCAACATTTTCAGTTCATCTTGCAAATACTACACACTGCACACATGCTGCCTAGCACTAGCTACATTAAAGAGGACATCGATGCGCCCCGTGTTTCAATATTTCGCATCACGTCCAGTCATACCCAAGCACACAGTAAGCTCTATCCTGATAGTGCTTTGGAAACTGTAACCAAATGAGGTCCAAGACAGCAGAGAAACACATCCTGCTTCCGTTCTAATCTGATCAAACACACAGGTCATCTTAACAATATGATTTGATCTACATAATAACCTGAAAATGTCCTAGGTTAATCCAGTATCCCCTTTTGAAGACAGCCAGAACAGTACTGCACCATTTTCATGCAGGCCACCATCTAGAAACACCTGGTTTTAAGAAAGGTATTAAGCCAGGCAATCTTTAAGAGGTCATCCTACTAACACATCAGTATGCAGCAGTATATTTAAAGGGCTCAGAATCAGTTAAGCAATGGCTATCTTGATATACAAACTGGGCTCTGTGAATATATCCCGACAACCAGAAATGTCAGAGAAGCCAGAGAAACATTCAGAGTTAAGCCAGTTTTTAATGGGTGGAGTGGGATTCTAATTAGTGTTCACACCCACTAGAGTGAGTGGCAAATAAGCAGCTGCCTTTGCACTGAAACTCTTTCCAATATGTACCAGAATTAATACACGCATTATTTGCCTTAACAATTCCCCCGCGGTAATAAGCCCATCCTTGTCAAGCGACTCCACTAAACCCTGACAGCTTAAAAGACATAAACAAGCGAACAAACAAAAACCCCAAAGCCGCCGCAGCATCAACGCTCCCCTGACAGCTTCTGCGCCCCGCAGCAGGCTCCCCCGCAGGGCTGCGGGCATCAGCGAGGGCCGCCCCCCGCTCCCACCTCCGCAGGCAGCGGTTTGTACGCGCA
>Ga0181612_155439_pt1 | contig 27095 bp, 26 predicted proteins | sample HoacroProtozoa21_FD_119630 | JGI IMG/M metagenome (GOLD analysis project Ga0181612, IMG submission 119630) | Hoatzin crop microbial communities from Cojedes, Venezuel. Combined Assembly of Gp0051906, Gp0051904, Gp0051908
ACATTTTTATATTAGCATTATCAAAGCTCAATGCTGAAAATAAAAAAGCAATACCACTACTACATATCAGTATAGGTATTGCTTAAAAGGATTCAAAAGGAAATATTTCCTTTGCACACTGATATTGGTTATACCAATATCATAGTGTGTTACTAACTTGTCTTAAAGTTAGTCTCTATAAAGATAAATCATCGTCCTTATTTTTATGATTATAAAATTCTTCTGCAGCTTCGTCCATTTCGCTATTTAATTTTTTTAAGGATTTATCAGATTCTTTTTTTATATGATAATAATTTTTAGGTAATAATCCAACATATATTTTTAATGGTACTTCTTTAGATGTTCCTTTTGCTATATCACTGACTTCCCATTTGGAATATAAACTTTTATCATAAATATTTTTTATACTTGTTTCAGTTTCATCTTTATCTTTATCATCCCCTATATGAAGGACCTTTCTAAATAATTTAGCTAATGTTTCTAATAATTTATTTATCATATTTATTAAAGATTTATTATGTTCCTCTAACTTATCATTTTTCTTTTGCAAATGTTTGTTTTCTCTTTCTAAATTAGATAGTGATTTGTTATACATAGTCATTTTATCAAAGGCCATTTCAAGATTTGGTTGCATATCTATAACTTTTTTAGATTCATGAATAACATTTTTTATATCTTCAAATGTTTCTTTAGATACTTTTACATGATTCTTATCAAATATTATTTCTTTATTTGATTTCATATCATCTTCTAGTTTATTAACAGCTTCAGTTAGACTCTTATCTTTTGCTTCTAATTGTTTTAAATTATAATTAGTTATCTTTTTAAATTCTTTTACAGATAAATGTTCTTTATCGCTACCTTTAATACCTCTATCAACTTCAAATCCAGCATCTAATAATCTTTGATGAAACTTATCTTGCAGTTGAGATAAATGAATCTTATCACGTATATATTGTTTTTTAGATATTGTATATCTTTCGGTATTTGTTCTTTTATCAAATTTTCTAACAAGTGGAACAACAGTACAATGTATATGAGGTGTTTTCTCATCATTATGCATTACCATTTGAATTATTTGCTCTGGCTTGTATCCTAAGTCTTTAATAACAAAATCCTTACACACATTTCCATACTTAATTAAATCTTCTTTATCTAATTTTTTTACATAGTCTGAATTTGTCATATTAAATATTAAATTATCTGCAACAACATTTTGAGAACTATTAACCATTTGATTAAAAGTTTTTCTTCTCTCAGATCTTTCAGTTTTCATTCTTTCATTATGTTCTAATTCATATTCTTTAGTTATTTCATGAAACTTTTTTGTATATGATTTGGCATTTAATGGTATTATTTCTATATTTTCTGATGATTTTAATATATCTATATCAGGATTAGAATCATATGCTTTCTTTTCTCTATCATTATGTGCACCCACTTGAGCTAAATCAGGAATATTTTTTATTGGCTCACTTCTAAATATTGCATAGTTCATGATATTTCCTCAAACTTAATTATTTCATTAATAATACTTGAATTTGTAATTGAATCGAATAAATTTGTTGCATTTATTTTTGAATCTTCTGTACTACTAATATAATAATTTTCTGTTGTTTCAATATTTCTATGTCCTAATAAGTTAGCTACATCTCTAATTTCTATTCCTTTATTTAATATTTTTGTTGCATATGTTCCTCTTAAATCATAAAATCTGCATTTTTTTATATTTAATTCATCATGAATAACTTTGAATGGATATCTAATTAAATCAGTTCCTACATAAGTTCCATCATCTCTAGTAAATATCAAATTAATATTATTATAGGATAACTTTTTATTGTTTATAACAATTCTATTTTCAACGGTTTTCCCATATTGATTTTTTACATCTTCTACATGATACATTTTATAATCTTTACCATATAGTTTTTTTAATGAGTCTTGTCTTTTCTTAAAGTTTAATAAACAATTTTTTAATGTTTTACTCATATAAATTTTTCTTTTACCAGATATTGTTTTAGTTGATCCTATATACCATCTTCCTAATTCATCTTTAGGTTTATCATAAACATTATGTTGAATATTTATTGTCTCTTCTTCAAAGTTAATATCTTCCCATGTGAGTGCAAATACTTCTCCAGTTCTCATACCAGTAAAGCAAGATGTTAAAAATGCACATACAAATGGTGAATTGTTTTTAAATCTATCAAGTATAATATCAATTTCTTCTTGTGAATATAAGTGCTTTATATCAATATTAACTTTATCTGTTTTAGGTAATCTAATTGTTAATGATGGATTATATTTAATAAGTCCATATAGATTACATGCTTCCCTAAATGATCCTTTTAAAACTTTTAATATATTTTTTAAATATTCCCTAGAGAAGTCGTGTTCATTTACGACTTCTACTATGAAATTATTTAATGCTACGCTCGTTAAAGATGATAATTTATATTTTCCTAATTTAGGTTTTATATATTTATTTATTAGTGTTTTATATGCTTCTACGGTATTATATTTTAAATTATTACTACAATAATTTTCTAACCAATAATCTAAATAGTCTGAATAAGATATTTTACATTCTTTATACGGTTTACCTGCATTTTGATACTCAGTATATGCAATATTTCCAGCTTCTAGTGCTTCTGCTTTTGTTCTAAAACCACTTTTATTAATATATTTTCTAGTTCCATTTACTGGGGCTATTTCAAACTGATATTGATATACTTTTCCTCTTTTCGTTACTCTTACTTCTGCCATTATTTAACCTCTACTTCTATAGTAGTAACAATTTTTTTTATATCTTTTAAATCAGATAAATCTTTTCCTTCATTTTGAATTAAGAATCTTTCTAAAGTCGTTTTAAGTACTTTTAAACTTCCTAATTTAATTGCAGGTAAATATCCATAGTTTATTAATTCATAAATGTAATTAGGGCTAGAATGCAATATAGAAGCTACTTCTTGTACCGTATATATAAGTCTATCATTATTCATTATCATCACCTACTATATCATCTAACATTTTTCTAAGTTCTTCTTGTTCCTCTTTTGTAGTTTCTTTAAAAATAATAGGTTCACCATGCCAATATTCAATTCCTGTTTTTTCGTCCTTACCAAATATAGGATGTCCATCAATCATATTATTGTCTTTATAATTCTCTTTATATTTATATTTATTATTATATTTGGAATTATAACCTATACTAGTTTGGTTAGATAAACTATTTATAATTGTTTGATCATTCCATATGTTATTGGTTAAATATATGGTTCTTTTCTTATTTCCGTTGTCATTCTTACCATATATACATTTTATATAACCATATTCAATTAAATGTCTAATATGTTTTGAAACAGTATCCTCTCTAATTCCATACATGTTAGCTAATGCTTTATTAGTTATCCAAGCATATCCTTCTTTTTTACATAAAGCAGTAATTCTTTCCGCTATTAGTTTTTCTTCGCTAGTTAAATCCTTAGTCTTATAGATTTCACTAGGCATGATTGCGAATATTGTAATATATTCATCATTCATTTTAGTTCACTTCCTTTTCTTTAAAATTGAACTAAGGCCTTTGTTCACTTATAAGATTACGCTTGTATTAGACATTTAACCATTGTAAACGATTTGCATATTTTTATTAATTATTTTGAAATTTATATCATTTTTATTTGATTTAAAACTCTCAAAAAAATCTCGCATTTCTCTCATATATATAAATTAAGATAACAAAAAAGACCATATTTTATGATCTTAACATCTTATTAATTATTTAATTTACTATAATAATTTTTTAACTAGATTTTTTATCAGAATATTTTCTAGTAGGATCTCCTGCTAATATTTTAATATTATCCATTCCATCATCGCCCCTACAATCAAATTGTTTAATATTTTTTGCTTCTTCTAATTGCAATTGTGTGCCTAATTTAATAAATCCACTTTTTTTATATTGATAATATTTTCTATTACAATACATTAATTTTTCTTCTAATTCTTCATCAGTTATTGGAGGGTTATCAAACTCAATAGATTTAATAATAAATTTTTCAACTTCATTTAAATGATTCCACGCTTTATGAATTTTTATTAAAAGCATTTCACATAGTTCATAAAATTGTTCATACATTGTTTTATCTAAGGTTAATATTGCAGTATCTGCTTCAGTTCTTCTACCTTCATCACATATTAATGTATAATTATGAATTTCATTATTAACAAATATCTTAAAATCTAAATCATCTGTTATCTTATATTTTAAATTTTCTTTACGCATAGAATGGAACATCATATTCATTTCTAATAAATCAATTAGATCATCAAAATCTTCTTTTATCTTTTTATAATCATACTTACTTATCATTTTTTTTGATAAAACTTTAGTATCATCTAACTCTCCTATTACTATCTCACCATTTTCATATCTAACCATACAATCCTCCATTAATATACAAAAAAAGAGGAGAAAGTAGCACCGTTAAGTCTAATTGCTACTAACTCCTCTTAAATGTTTTAAATTATAAAATTTCGATTTAAAATCTTTGCTCTTTATCATTATGTACCTCCATTTCCAGAGAATACTCTTTCATTGGTTATATATAATATCACTTTTGAAATAAAAATCAAGTAATTTAATCAAAGTATGGTTTATCAACTATTTTAGGTATATTTAATGTATTTGTATAATTTTCAAAAGCATTCACAGTTTCTGTATCCATTTTCTCCGTAACTCTTACATAAATATTATAAGTTGTTTGAATTGTTGAATGACCTAATCTTTTAGATACAGCCTTAATATCTGCTCCTTGCTCTATTAATCTAGTTGCATGTGTATCTCTAAAATCATGAAATCTACTATTAATACCTAATTCATAATGAATAACTTTGAAAGCATATTTAGGTGAATCAGTTCCAAGATATTCTCCATTTTCTTTTACAAACACTAATTGAGCTTCTTTTAATCCAACTTCTAATTCAGCTTTAGCATCTAATATTTTTATTTCTTCTTTACCAGTAACTGGATTTATTACTTTCTTTTCATAATGCTTTAAATATGAATCACCATAGAATTTTCTATTTTCATCTTGCTCTTTTTTATACTCTTTTAAAGCATTTACTAATGTATCTCCAATTGTTATAGTTCTTCTACTTTGAGCATTTTTGCAATCTCCATAGTACCAAACTCCAACAGAATGGCCTTTTGTAATATTTTTTCTTTTAGGTAATCCAAATTGATTTTTTTTAATGATGTTTTTATTAATAGTAATTGTCTTATTTTCAAAGTCCACACAATCCCAAGTTAATCCATATACTTCGGATACTCTCATACCAGTATAATAAGCTGTTAAAAATGAATAATATATAGAATGTGTTTCTTTAAATCTATTTAAAATTCTTTCTATTTCATCTTGAGTATAAATATGTGCAGGATCACTTTGTATTTTTTCTAACCTTGGTGCATGGACTTGTTCAGCTGGATTTGTATTAATATAATTTAATGTATAACAAGCATATTTAAGCGAACCTTTAAAAACTTTTAAAATACTAGCCAAAAAGCACTTTGAAAAAGATTTTTCTACATAAATTCTATTCATAAACTCTTGAAGTAATTTAGAATCCAATTGAGATAACTTATAATATCCAAGATTAGGTTTAATATGATTTTTAATTATATTTGCATAGGACATTATTGTAGAATATTTAAGATTAACACAAGCATAATTTTCCAACCAATAATCTAGAAAATCTGAATACGACATATCTTTAACATCTACTTTTTTACCTGTATTGTAATATTCGTTATAAGCTTTTATTCCGTCCTGTAGTGCTTCATTTTTAGTTCTATAACCACTTTTATTAATATACTTTCTTTTCCCCTCTCTTGAAGCTATTTCAAATTGATACTGATATACCTTTCCCCTTTTCATTACTCTTACTTCTGCCATAAATGTTACCAATCCTTTCCTGCAAAACAAAAGACTAACAACAAATGTGCTAATCTTTGTATACATTTTTAGAAATTGTTCGCATTCTTAAATATTGATTTATCCCTTATTTTACGGGATTTTTTAATATTTATAATTTAATATTCAAAAATTATGCGAACTTTTTGCGAACATTTGGCATTTTGCGAACAAATTTTATGCGAACACAAATCGCTTAAACCCTTATAAATTAAGACTTCTTGCCATGGCATTTCTTATATTTCTTACCACTTCCACAAGGACATGGATCATTTCTACCTATCTTTTTTTCTTTTTTAATAGGAGTACCTTTTGTTTTATTATGAGTATCGTGAACTATTCTATTACTTCTTTGTTCTTTTCTATCAGTATTTTGTCTTACTTCTGCTTTTAATAAGAATATTGATATACGAGATTCAATACTACCCATTAATTCATCAAATAAGTCATAACCTTCCATAGTATAAGCTTGTAATGGATTAGTTTGTCCATAACCACGTAGTCCAATACCTTCTCTTAAATGTTCCATAGCACCAATATGATCTATCCATGCTTCATCAATAACTCTTAAAGATATAGCTTTTTCAAATTCACTAATTACTTCTTTTGGAACATCTTTTGTTTTAGCAGCATAATCTTCTCTTACTTTTTCAGTTAAATAAGATTTTACTTCTTCAGTAGTAGTCATATCTATTATTTCATCTACTTCTAAAGGTTTTGTCTTAATTAAATTAGTATTTAAATATTCAATAATTTCTGATTTATCATCTTCTGTTAAATAACCTTCAGGTTCAATATGACTATCTACTAAATTAGCTATATTACTATCAAATGTTGCTTGAACACGTTCAGATATATCTTCTTGATCTAATATTTCATTACGTCTAGAATAAATAATTTCTCTTTGTTCATTCATTACATTATCATAATCAAGTAATGATTTACGAATATCATAGTTATTTCCTTCTACCTTTTTTTGAGCTTTCTCTACAGATTTAGTAAAAGTTTTTGATCTAATAGCATAATCTTCTGGGAATCCAGCATTTATTATCATTTCTTTTATTCTATCTGTACCAAATTTTCTCATTAAATCATCATCAAATGATACATAGAATTGAGACATACCTGGATCTCCTTGACGACCAGAACGTCCACGTAATTGGTTATCAATACGTCTTGATTCGTGTCTTTCAGTACCTATTACACATAAACCACCTAATTCAACAACGCCTTCACCCAATTTAATATCGGTACCACGTCCAGCCATATTAGTAGCAATTGTTATTGCACCTTTTTGACCAGCTTTAGCTATAATCTCTGCTTCTCTTTCATGATTCTTAGCATTTAATACTTCATGTTTTAATCCTTCTTTTTTAAGCATTGCACTTAATTTCTCATTATTTTCTACAGATATAGTACCAACTAATATAGGTTGACCTGTTTCATGTATCTCAATAATTTTATTAACAATAGCTTTAAATTTACCTTTTTCAGTAGAATATAATAAATCTGGATAATCTTCTCTAATAACAGGTTTATTTGTAGGTATTTGAATAACATACATATTATAAATATCTCTAAATTCTTCTTCTTCTGTTTTAGCAGTACCTGTCATACCAGATAATTTATTATACATTCTAAACAAATTTTGGAATGTTATAGTAGCCATTGTCTTAGTTTCTTCATTAATTTTAACGCCTTCTTTAGCTTCTATAGCTTGATGTAATCCATCACTATATTGACGTCCATGCATTAAACGACCAGTAAATTGGTCTACTATAATAACTTCGCCATTTTCTACTACATAATCAACATCATTTTTAAATCCATAATTAGCTTTTAATGCTTGATTAATATGATGTACTAAAACAGCATTTTCTAAATCATATAAATTCTTTAAATGGAATGATTTTTCTATCTTTTCTACTCCACTATCTGTTAAAGAAACACTCTTAGTTTTTTCATCTATTGTATAATCTTCTTCATCTAAAGCTTTAACAGCTCTATCACTAGACATATATAAATCTTTAGAATCAAATTTACCACCAGAAATAATAAGTGGTGTACGTGCCTCATCTATTAATATAGAGTCTACTTCATCGACAATACAAAAGTTAAGTGGCCTTTGTACTCTATCTTGAGCTCTAACTACCATATTATCTCTTAAGTAGTCAAAACCTATTTCATTATTTGTTGAATATAAAACATCACAGTTATATGCTTCTCTTTTTTGCGCAGGAGACATTTCTCTCATATTTAAACCAACTGTTAATCCTAAAAATCTAAATATATTACCCATCCATTCAGAGTCACGTTTTGCTAAGAATTCATTAACTGTAACAATATGAACTCCTTTACCAGATAAAGCATTTAAATAAGTAGGTAAAGTCTCAGTTAAAGTTTTACCTTCACCAGTTTTCATCTCAGCTATATTACCATAATGTATAGCAAGTCCACCTAGTAATTGAACAAAGAATGGTTTTTCACCAATAACTCTATAAGCAGCCTCTCTTACAACAGCAAAAGCTGGTACTACTATATCATCTAAAGTTTTACCATTTTCTAATTCTTTCTTAAATTTATCTGTTTTAGCTCTTAATTCTTCATCTGATAATGCTTCCATTTCATCAGATAAATCTTCTATTTTATTTGCTATTTTTTCAAATCTTTTTAATTCTTTATATTCAGAATCTACTAACTTTCTTAAAAATTCCATCCTGGATTCCTCCTCGAGTATTATTGTATCAAATTGAATTTCGAATTACAATTTATTATATAGTCTTTTTACCTAGATTTCAACTAAAAAAGGAGTTTAACTCCTTATTTCATATTTATTATTCCGTAATTACCATCTTTTCTTTTATATAGAACAGAAACACATTCTTCATCTATATTCTTAAATACAAAGAAATCATGATTTAATAATTCTATTTGTAACATAGCTTCCTCTTCATCCATAGGTTTCATAGAAATATTTTTTCTTTTTACTATTGTACTAGTATTTACATCTTCTTCTGTTTCATCTTCTTCACCATATGAAAAATTAAATTCAAGAGGTTCTACATTCTTATATTTATTATTTAATCTATCTTTATTTTTTCTTATTTGTCTTTCCAACTTATCTATTACAAAATCTACCGCAGCATAGAAACTCTCATCACTTTCTTCTGCTCTTAATGTAAATTTAGAAGTAGGAACTGTCACTTCAATTATTTGTTGTAAGCCTTTTACTTTTACTAAGACATTCCCGTTAATTTCATCAGGATTTTCAAAATACTTGTCTAATTTAGAAATCTTTTCCACAATGTAACTCTTCATTGCTGGAGTTACTGTAACTTTTTCGCCACGAATATTTAATTTCATAAATATTCCTCCTTCATACTTATATTATATCATTACTTAATTTTTTTTACTATCGATTTAAGATATTTTAATAATAATTAATTAATAAACACACTGTTTATTTTACTATACTACTTAAAGATAGAAAATCTGTGATAAAGTTAGTTACTAAGTAACTTGTAGCTATTGCTATTAAGATAACTATTATTCTAGCTTCTATTACTTTACCTTGTTTTAAAAAACTATCAAAGTTAACACCAGATAAAGCAAATATACTAATAAATAAAGTTATTGCATAAATATATATTTTATAATTCATATTTGCCCTCTTCATAATCGCTTATTTTTCTATTTCTTCTAATATGTCTATCTTCAAATGTAAATTCTGTATTAAGAAATATTTCTATTTTTTTAATTAAATCTTCTATATCATCTTTATAACTCATTGCTATTATATTAGCATTATTATGTTCCTTAGCAAGTCTTGCTTGATCTTCTGTAGCTACATGAGCACATCTAACTCCTTTAACTTTATTAGCTGCTATACTCATCCCTATTCCTGTACCACAAAGTAATACTCCTAAATCAGTATCTCCAGAAGATACATATTCTCCTACTCTAAATGCAAAATCAGGATAATCATCTGTATCTGTATTATCTGTACTCATATCTATAAATTCATATCTATCTTTTAATCTATTAATAATTTCTTTTTTTTGTTCAACACCATTATGATCTGTTGCTATTGCTACTTTCATAACATCACTCCTTATAATTTAATTATAAATTACTGAATTAAAAAAAGAAACTATTTTGTTTCTTCTTTATCAAAACCATATCTTCTATTAAATTTTTCAATAGAACCAGCTTTCTTAGCTTTACCTTGTTTTCCAGTATAGAATGGATGACATTCTGAACATACTTCTACATGAATTTCATCTTTAGTAGATTTTGTCATAAATGTATTTCCGCAAACGCAAGTAACTTTGCAATCTTTTAATTCTGGATGTATTCCTGTTTTCATAACTTTTTTCTCCTTCCGCCATGTCTAGTAATGTCAGACATAGTAATTTCTTCGTCTAATGTATTATATCACATTCCAATTACTTAGCAAGTCTAAATTACTTTTTTAAATTAAAAATTGATATTATTTTACCAGCAGTTAATACTATTTTATCTGCATTTTTAGTAGCTACTGATTTAAATACTGCTTTAAAACCTACTGTAAGAGCAGATATAATAGCAGTAATCATTACAGATGTAAATGTATTATTAACATTTAATCTACTAGCTATTTCTATTGTTAATACCGCACCTAAAGTACCACTAACAATACCACATATATCACCTATAACATCATTACATACCGAAGATACTCTAGTAGCATTCTTAATTAAATTAATAGCTTCTTTACTACCTTTAATCTTTTTACTAGCTTTAGCATGTAAGTTAGCTTCTTTACAAGTTAGTACAGCAACACCTATCATATCAAAGATAATTCCGATACTAATAACTAATAATATTATTATAAATAAAAATATTGTATTAAGTTTATCTGCTAATATTGAAGATATTCCTCCAAATATTATACTAAGTACAAAAGCTAAAATAAAAACAGTATATATCCATTTTTTATTATCTTTCATAAACTCTCCTTTTTTCCAAAAAAAAATATGTCTGGTAATATTATAAATTAATTTTACGGCTTTGGTCGAGTTGAATTTCTCTAATTCTTACCATTGATTACTCTTTGGCGATTTCTCTTTAAAAGAATCAAACGAGTGTTGCCATGCTCGATTACTCGATTACCACTTAGTCCGCACTTCAAACTTTATAATATGTACACCCTAGAGAATTTCTCTAACACAAATTAATTATTGTTATCTGCTTTTGCAATCATGTTTTCAATTTCTATCCCACATAACCACTCACAGCATGCACTAGTTGAATCATATTAAGTGACGTAATAAAAGGATTTTGCTATATGCCATTATAACTCTTCCTTAAATTTAAAATCATATACCCACCCGAATCTGGGCGAATCAAGCAAGTATACAAAGTGTCATTCAGTACAACCGATAGATTTTTAGCCCTACCTTCTAATAATGTTTGTGACTAGGATAATGCACCATAACATGAGTAAATTCTACCAAAAATAAAAAGGATTGTCAAATTTATCAATCCTCTTCTACTTTAATTTTAGCTCCTACATTATTTAATTTTTCTACTATATTTTCATAACCTCTTAATATATGATTAATTTCATCTATATAAGTAGTACCTTTGGCAATTAGACCAGCTGCTACCATTGCAGCTCCTCCTCTTAAATCAGTACTAGTTACTTCATCTCCTCTAAGTTCTGTAGGACCATTTATTATAGCAGTTTTATCAGCTATCGTTATATTAGCTCCCATCTTTTGTAAATATTTAATATGTCCCATTCTATTTTCCCATATTGTTTCTTCAAAGATACTCATACCATCCGCTTGAGTAAGTAAAACACTCATAGGTTGACCTAAATCAGTAGGAAATCCAGGATATACTAAAGTTTTAACATTAATTGGTTTAAATTTCTTAGGTCTAGTAATAATTATATTATCACCATCACTTTTTAATTTAACTCCCATTTCTTTTAACTTAGAAATTAAAGCTTCTAAGTGTTCTTCGATTATGCCAGATATTTTAAGTTTATTACCAAGTAAAGCTCCCATTATTAAGTATGTTCCTGCTTCAATTCTATCAGGAATTACATCAATAACACCTTTACCTAATCTTTCAACACCTTCTATTTTAATTTCACTAGTACCAGCACCAGTAATTTTAGCTCCCATATTATTTAATAAAGTTGCTATATTGACTATTTCTGGTTCTTTAGCAGCATTAGATATACAAGTTTCTCCTTCTGCTTTAACAGCAGCAAGCATTATATTAATAGTAGCTCCTACAGATGCAAAATCTAAATATATCTTAGCTCCTTTTAATTTTTTAGCTTTAAAAATATATTTATTACCTTCTATAATAACTTCAGCACCTAGTTGTTTAAAACCATTAATATGAAAATCTATTGGTCTAGAACCTATGTTACATCCACCAGGAAAATATATTTCTGCATAATTATATTTAGCAAGTAGAGCTCCCATAAAATAATAAGATGCTCTTAATTTTTTAGACATTTTTTCTGGTACTACAGTATTCTTAATATTCTTAGTATCTATTTTTAGAGTTTCATCTTTATATTCTACTTTACCATTAAGTAATTCTATTATTTCAATTAAAGCTTTAGTATCAGAAATATCTGGTACATTATAAAGTGTTACATCTTCATCAGATAATATAGCTGCCGGTATCAAAGCTACTACACTATTCTTAGCACCACTAATTTTAATTTCTCCTTTTAATTCATGTTGACCCTCAATTACAAATCTTTTCATATAAAACACCTTCTTATAAAGATGGAATTACCCAAAAATACTATATAATTCCCTAGTAACTTTGTCAATTTAATATCTTTAACCTTTACATTTTTTATGTTAATTAAAAAAATCGTTATTAAAACGATTTTATTCACTTATTATAAACACAAATCTATCAAATTGTCTTAAATCTTTTTCTAAAATGATTTTTTTATCACTAAAATATTCTTTAGTTATCTTAGTAACATCTTCTCCTTGTTCTTCACCAATTTCAAAAGCTATTATAAATTTATCTTTTAAATATTTAGATGCTTCTTTTATTATTTCTTTATAAAAATATAAACCATTATCTTTAGCATATAAAGCTATATGAGGTTCATTATTTTTTACTATATCCATTATTTTTTCATCTTCTCTTATATAAGGAGGATTACTAATAATAACATCATATTTACCAGTTACATTTTTATATAAATCACTTTCTATAAAATTAACATTGGTTTCATTTATTTTATTATTTTCTTTAGCTACTAAAAGAGCTTCTTTAGATATATCTACACCTACTACATTAGAATTATTTAATAATTTATTTAAAGTAATAGCAATACACCCACTACCTGTACCAATATCTAAAATATTTAAATTATCATTATTAAAATATTTCTTTATATAATTAAATATTTTTTCTACTAATTCCTCAGTCTCTGGTCTTGGTATTAAAGTATTTTTATTTACTTTAAAAGTATATCCATAAAAGTCGGTATCTCCTACTATATATTGTAATGGTTCACCATTATGATATCTTTCTATAGCTTCTTCTAAACTTTGATTATTATGAAGATATTTTTTTAAATATTCAATCTCTTCCATTATTCTCCAGCTATTTTACGACGTAAATCTTCATTAATTAAAGCATCTATTATTTCATCTAAATCTCCGTCCATTACTCTATCTAAGTTATTAGTAGAAAAAGATATACGATGATCAGTAACTCTATTTTGTGGATAATTATATGTTCTAATTTTTTCAGCTCTATCTCCTGTACCTATTTTACTTCTTCTTTCATTTCCTACTTCTTTATCTTGTTCTTCTTGAGCCATTTGATAAAGTCTAGCTTTAAGTACTTCCATAGCTTGAGCTTTATTTTGTAATTGACTTCTTTCATTTTGACAAGTAACTACTGTATTAGTAGGAATATGTGTAATACGAACAGCACTTGGTGTTGTATTAACTCCTTGTCCTCCGTGACCAGTTGCACAATAAACATCTATTCTTAAATCCTTAGGATTTATTTCAATATCAACATCTTCTACTTCTGGCATTATAAGTACAGTAGCAGTAGATGTTTGAATACGTCCATTACTTTCGGTAACAGGTATTCTTTGAACACGATGAGAACCAGATTCATATTTCAATCTAGAATAAACATTTTCACCTTTAATTTTTGCTTCTATTTGGGAATATCCACCAGCACTACCAGCTTCTGAATTAATAATATCTATTTTCCAATTCTTTGAGTCAGCATATCTTTGATACATTCTAAATAAATCTCCGGCAAAGATATTAGCTTCATCTCCACCAGCTGCTCCTCTTATTTCCATAATAATATTCTTATCATCATTTTCATCTTTAGGTATAAGTAATATTTCTAATTCTTTAATTAAATCTTCTTTCTTACTACTCAATTCTTCTTTTTCTAATCTAGCTATTTCACCCATTTCAGGATCATCTATTAAACTAAGAGCTTCTTCTAAATTACTATTAACTTTTAAATATTCCATGTATTTATTATAAGTTTCTTCTAAACTTTTTTGTTCTTTAGATAATTTTTTTAATTTATTATAATCATTTAATACTTCAGGACTAGTTATTTCTTCAGTAATTTTTTCATACTTATCCTTTATAGTATCTAATCTATCAAACATAGTATTCACGCCTTTCTAAGGTATTATAACATAAAAACAAATGGTTTTAGCCCATTTGTTCATCATCTTCATCTATAATTACTAAATCTTTTAAATCATCATCGTCATCATCAGTTAAATCATCATCATCAGAATCTGCATAAATATCATCTTCCTCAGGAGTTGTTTCTTCTTCCTCTTCTTCAATATCTATATCATCTTCTGTATCTTCTTCTTCATCATTATCTATAATTACTTTAGTAGAATGTCTAGTCTTAATATCCCAAAGACCATTATCTAACATTATAAAACGATGATCTGTTGATAATACATCAAAGAATGCAGGCAATTTATCCATATATTCTTCATCAGATAATCCACATAATTTACATACTTTCTTAAATAAATCATTTATTTTCATTTTCTTTTTAGATTCAGTTAATATCATTAAAGCTAAATCATCATACGACATTGAATCAATATCTTCTTTTGTTAAATCTTTAATTTTCATAGTATCCTCCAATTAATCTAGTAATCATTATACCTAATTTTCAAAATATGACAATATATTTTTTAAAATTTTTTTATTTTTACATTCTATTAGGAACTTCTATTCCTAAAATATCTAATAATTTTAAGTTATTTTCATATATTACTTTAGTAAGTAATAACCAAGATTCTTGTAATTCTTTATCATTTTCATTTAATACAAAATTATTACTATAAAAATTATTATATAGATTAGTTATTTTATATAAATAATCTGTTATATCGTTTAAAGATCTAGTATTAAAAGCTTTATTTAATACACTCTTTAAATTAAGAAAATATATTATAATATCTCTATCTATCTTATCATTTATCTTTTTATATTCATTAAATTTTATATTTTCATTACTAGCTTTAGTAAGTAAAGATTTCATTCTAATAGTTGAATATAATAAATATGGTCCAGTTTTACCTTGTAAATCACTTATTTTAACAGGATCAAATGAATAATCAGTTAATCTAAATGGTATTAAGTCAGCATACTTAACAGTAGCTATTGCTATTTTTTCTGCAATATTTTCTCTTTCTTCACCAGTAATATTAGGAAGTATCTTTTTTTCACATTCTACTTTAACCATATTAAGTAAATCTTCTAATTTCATTACTCCTCCATCTCTAGTTTTAAAAGGAGTTCCATCAGCACCATTCATTGTTCCAAATGGTACAAATTCTAAATTAGTACTTTTAGGTGCTATACCACTCTTATAACATGCTCTAAATACTTGTTCAAAATGTAAAGCTTGTCTAGAATCAGTTAAATACCATATTTCATCTGGTTTATATAATTTCATTCTTTCTACTATACATGCAACATCAGTTGATTCATATGAAGCTGAACCATTTGATTTAATAAGTAATACAGGAGGTATTTCATGATCATCACTATCTTCTTGTACTTCAATTATTTTAGCTCCTTCACTAGCTTTAATTAAATTTTGTTTATCTAATATTTCAATAGTTTCAGGTATATATTTATAACAATCAGATTCTCCTTCCCATAAATCAAAAGTAACATTTAATCTATCATAAACTCTTTTAATATCAGCTTTAGATACATCCATAATATGATTCCATAAAGCCATTAAACCTTTTTCTCCTTTTTGGAATCTAACAGTTATATCACGAGCTTCCTCCATATAAGATTCATCTTCTTTAGATTTACTACTAGCAAGTGGATATATTTCCATTAAATCATCATTAGTAACAGGAGATTCTTTAGGATATTCTCCTTCAAAATTAACATCAAAATAAGGTAAATCAGGATATCTATGCTTAATTTCTGTCATAACAAGACCTATTGGTCTACCCCAATCTCCTAAATGAGCATCTGAAATAGTTTTATTACCTAAAGCATTAGCTAATCTTTTTAAAGCTTCTCCTATATTAGCACTTCTTAAATGACCAACATGTAATGCTTTAGCTACATTAGCTCCTCCATAATCTAAAAAGATTGTCTTTTTATTATCATTTTCATAATTAATTTCTATATTATTATTTAATTCATTAACATAATCTATTAATTCTTTATCTGAAAAAGTAATATTAATAAAACCTGGTCCAGCTATATTAATATCTTTATATTTATTATCTTTTTTAATTAATTCTACTATATCATTTGCTATATCTCTTGGATTCTTACCATATTCTCTAGCCATTCCCATAGCTCCATTAAATTGATAATCACCAAATTCAGGTCGTGAAGAAACATTAAGAACTACTTTATCAATATCGTAGCCAGCCTCTTTAATTTTTTCTTTTAAATAAATTTCTTGTTTTTCTACAAAACTACTCATCTTAATCATCCTCCACTACTATTTTTATAATCTCTTCATTACTATAAATTTTATATTCTATTTCTAGACCTTTATCATTCTTTAAGTAATGAAGATGTTCTACTTCAACAGGAAATAACATGTTGCCTTTTTTTAATTCTATTCTAGCTTCTTTATTTAAAATATCTAAATGAAAAAGATATTCATCACTTTCTCTTTTTAGATATTTATCACTAATTATAGTCATAATATCTTCTACTTTAAATTTATAAGAATCTTTATTAACTATCGCATTTATTTTATTATATTCATTAGTTAATATATCATTATTATAAATTTTTATTTTAATATTTTTCTTCATATTATCTCCTTTGTGATATGAATTATAGCACAAATATAAAAAAAGACAACCAACGTTGTCTATTTCTCTATCTTCATTGTAATTTGATATTCTGCTGGTAAATCTATTTCTTCTACTTCAATAAAGAATCCTTCATTTCCTAATCCAGATATTGTATCTCTTACTGTATCTATTGCATATTTTAAGTCTTTTTGATTACTTTCAGTAGGATTTTGATTAGGATTAGTTATTCTATCAACCATATCCATAGGATTTACCATAGTATCTTGTTTATTATTTTGAATATTTATTTCATCGCTAGTATTTAATGGTGTAAAGAATTTATTACTTGGACTAAATTGATTTATACCTTGATTAATTTGGGTATTAAATGCTGGTTTAACAATCTCTTTAGGTGGTTCTGGTTGATTAAATGGATTATTCATACTATTATCCATATTAACAAAACTATTATCTTTACCAAATACTTCAAAATTACCATTTTGATTATTATTTAAATTATTATTAACAGGATTTGTAAAAGCATTTTGATTATTCATAGGACTACTCATACTAGAATTATTCATATTATTAGGTATATTTCCCATATTGTTAGATATATTATTATTTTTATTATCAAAGAATCTATTATTTAAATTAACATTATCTTGATTAACCATTGTATTAACAGATTCTGGCGTAGCTATATTAAATTGAGGAACAGTATTATTTGTAACAAATTCTCCATTATTAGGATTTATACCATTATTCATAGGATTATTATTCATATTATTAGGAATATTATTATTCATCATATTACCCATAACTGGATTATTTGGAATAGTATTCATATTATTATCCATACTTGGTATATTATTAGGTATATTATTCATTTGATTATTCATACCTAAATTATTATTCATACTTTGATTATTTTCTATACTTGGAACATTATCCATACTAGGAGTATTATTTTCCATAGAAATATTATTATTAATTGAATTAACTCCTAACATATTAGAACTAGGTGTAGTTTGATTACTCATACTATTTTCTTCTTGAGTATTACTAGTATCTTCCATTTCTAAAGTATCTAACTTCTCTGGTTCTGGATTATTATTTGGTTTATTAATTTGACCAATATCCATAGCGTTTGCTTTAATTTCTTCAATACTTGGTGCTGCTCCTGCTAAAGGAATATCATTTTCTTCCATATTATTCATAACAGTACCATTATTTCCTAAATTTCTTAATTCCATATCCAACTGCCTCACTGTCAACCTTTCATTAATGATTCTATGTAACCATTCTTTTTGTTCCTCTTTATCCTGTAATTTTAATAAAGTTCTTGCATGTCTTTCTGATATTTTTTCATCAAGTAATGCTTGTTGAACTTCAGGGTCTAAATTAAGTAGTCTAAGCTTATTTGCTACTGCTGACTGACTTATTCCCATTCTTTTAGCTAATTCATCTTGTGTTAAATAATTTTTATCTAACAAAGCTTTATATGATCTAGCTTCTTCTATTGGTGTTAAATCTCTTCTTTGAACATTTTCTACTAAAGCTAATTCAGCAGATTTTTGATCATCGATATTAGCAATAACTGCTGGTACTGTTTGAAGCCCAGCCATCTGCGCTGCTTTATATCTTCTTTCACCAGCAATAATCTCGTATTTATCACCAAGTTTTCTTAGGACAAGGGGTTGTATAATACCATGCTCTTTTATTGAAGCAGCAAGTTCTTGCAAACCTTGTTCATCAAACATAAGTCTTGGTTGAAATCTATTAGGTATAATGTCTTCAATATGTACTTGTAAGACAGTTTGCTCTAAGTTCATTTAATAACCCCTTTCAATATCTTCCTATCTTATATAATAATACCTTATTTTACTTTGTTTTTCAATGGTTCTTTTTTTATTTTGTCATATCTTCTAGGATATTTAATATCTGTTTTTTTTATTTTTTTAACTTTTATTAAATTTCTTTCACTATTTTCAATTGGCAATTGAAAATTAATAATATCTTCTATTTTACCCCCTAATAATTCTATTCCATAAATAGCATCTTCTATTTCTTCAGTATTTCCACCTTTCATAGAAATAAAATATCCATCTACTTTAACTAAAGGAATACATAATTCACTAAACATTGTTAAATTACTAACAGCTCTTCCTGTTACAATTTCAAATTTTTCACGATAATCTTTTACAAAATCCTCTACTCTACCATGATAAAAAGTAATATCATTGATATTTAATTTTTGAGCAAGTTCTTTTAAAAAAGTAATTTTTTTATTATTAGAATCTAATAAAGTAACATTTAATTTTGGATAAAATATTTTAATTATCATACCAGGAAATCCAGCTCCTGTACCAATATCAATTAAATTATTATATTTATTTAAATCTATACATTTTATAATAGTTAATGAATCATAAAAATGTTTTAAATAAACTTCTTCTATATCAATAATTCTAGTTAAATTAGTATGACTATTATATTGAATTAAAAAGTTATAATAAATATCTAATTTATTTAATATTTCTTCAGTAACTTCTATACCTAACTTATTTACTTCTTTTATAAATTTATCTTTATTCATTTTTACCATATTCCTTTTTTAAATAAATAGATAATATAGATATATCTGCTGGATTAACGCCACTAATTCTAATAGCTTGAGCAATCGTCGTAGGTCTTACTTCTTTAAGTTTTTGTCTAGCTTCAGAAGCTATATTTTTTACTTTATCATAATCAATATCTTCTGGTATTTGTTTCTTTTCTAATTTTAATAATTTATCTACTTCTTTATAAGATTTTTCTATATAACCTTCATATTTTAAATTTATTTCTATTTGTTCTTTTATTTCTTTACTATATGGTATTTCTACTAATTTTTCTAAAAATTCAATATTTATTTCTGGTCTTCTAAGTAATTTAGATAATGATAAAGATTGATTAGGTACAGAATATCCCCTATCATTAAATTCTTTTTCTACTTCCGGAGTAACTTTTAACTTAGTATTATCCATATATTCTAAACATTTCTTTATATTATCTTCTTTTTCATTTAATCTATTTAATTGAACATCACTTATTAAACCAACATTATATCCATATCTTCTTAATCTTAAATCTGCATTATCAGAACGTAAAAGTAATCTAAATTCTGCTCTACTAGTAAGTAATCTATATGGATCTCTAATTCCCTTAGTAATTAAATCATCTATTAAGACCCCAATATATGCATCAGATCTTTTAAGTACTAAAGGTTCTTTATTTTCTAAAGCAAGTGATGCATTAATACCTGCCATCAAACCTTGGCATGCAGCTTCTTCATATCCAGATGTCCCATTTATCTGGCCTGCAGTATATAAATTTTTAAGTATTTTAGTTTCTAAACTATTATTAAGTTGTGTTGGATATATTGCATCATATTCAATAGCATATCCATACTTAAGTATTTTAGCATTCTCAAGACCAACTAAACTATGAACCATTTCTTCTTGTACTTCAGGAGGCATTGAAGTAGAAAATCCTTGTAAATAAATATCATCATAATATCTACTTTCTGGTTCTAAAAATAATTGATGTCTTTCTTTATCTTTAAATCTAACTACTTTATCTTCTATAGAAGGACAATATCTAGGACCAATACCTTCTATATCATCTAATGCTCCGTACATACTAGATTTATTTAAATTATTCATTATTATTTCATGAGTCTTTTCATTTGTATATGTTAAATAACAAGGTACTTGGTCTTCTATTTTATATTGTGGTTCTAAATCAAAACTAAAAGTAAGTAATTTATTATCTCCTGGTTCCATCTTTGTCTTTGAAAAATCAATTGTCTTTCTATCTAATCTTTGAGGAGTACCAGTCTTTAATCTTATTATTTTAAAACCATATTTTCTTAATTTATCACTTAAATAATTAGATGGTTTTTCTCCATGAGGTCCTTTTCTTGTACGTGTATTACCTACTAAAATATCTGCTTTTAAATAAGTACCAGTAGTTAATATTACTTTCTTAGATTCTATTCTACTTCCATCTTCTAAAATAATTCCTTTTACTTCATTATTTTCTACTATTAAATCTTCTACCATACCTTCTTGAATTGTTAAATTTTCTAAATTTTCTAAGATATTTAACATTTCTTTAGGATAAGAGATTTTATCTCCTTGAGCTCTTAAAGATTGAACAGCAGGACCTTTAGCACTATTTAACATTTTTATTTGGAGATGTGTCTTATCTGCTACTTTACCCATAATACCACCAAGAGCATCTATTTCTCTTACTACTATACCTTTAGCACTACCACCAATATGAGGATTACAAGGCATATCAGCAATATTTTTTATATTACTTGTAATTAGTAAAGTATTATGTCCTTTAATAGCACAAGCATGAGCAGCTTCACAGCCTGCATGACCTGCACCAACTACGATAATATCATACATAAACATATCTCCTTTCTACTATTTTCCTAAACAAAATCTACTAAACATTTCATCTAATAACTCATCTTCATATGTACTACCATTTATAGTACCCAATTTTTCCCAAATATTTCTAATATCTATTTCTACCATATCAATAGGTAAATTATTTTTAATACCAATTTCTAAATCTTCTACTGATTTTAAACATTGTTCTAAAATACCTATACTTCTACTATTACTTAAATAAGTAGGATCTTTACTTTCTATTTCTTCTAAATTAAATAATTCTATAATTTTATTTTTTAATTCTTCTATTCCTATATTATCTTTAATACTCATGTTAATAACTCTATTCTTATCAACATCTATATCTTTTAAATCTATTTTCTTCTCTAAATCTATTTTATTAATAATAATTATATAATTTTTATTTTTTATTTCTTTTAATATTTCTTTTATAGATTCATCTAATTCTTCATTATTATTTAAAACTAATAATACTAATTCTGAATCATTCATCATTTTAATAGACTTTTCTACTCCAATAGATTCTATTAAATCATCAGTTTCTCTAATACCTGCTGTATCTATCATATTTAAAACAATACCATTTATTATAATTTGTCCTTCTACTATATCTCTAGTAGTTCCAGCAATATCAGTAACAATAGCTTTTTCTTCTTCAAGTAAAGCATTTAATAAACTACTCTTTCCGACATTAGGTTTTCCTATTATAGATGTTTTAATACCATCTTTTATTAATAAACCATTTTTACTTTCTTTAAGTATTTTATTTATTTTATCTTTTAAATTATTAATTTTAGGTATCATAATATCATTAGTTATAATATCAACATCATCATATTCTGGATAATCTATATTAACATTTATATTAGATATAATTTGAATCATATCATTTCTTAAATCATCTATTAAATTAGATACTTTACCACTTATTTGATTACTAGCCATTTCTCTTTGACTATCAGTTTTAGCATTTATCATATCCATAATAGCTTCTGCTTCTAATAAATCTATTCTTCCATTTAAAAAAGCTCTTTTAGTAAATTCTCCAGGTTCAGCTAAACGACATCCATTTTTAATAAGTAATTCTAATACTTTATTAGTTGGTGCTATTCCTCCATGAGTATTTATTTCTACAATATCCTCAGTAGTAAATGTTTTAGTTGCTTTCATTACAGATATTAATACTTCATCTATTATATTTTCTTTATCTATAATATGAGCATAATTAATAGTATGACTTTCTACTTTAGTTAAATCTCTATCACTAATTTTATTTACTATATTAATAGCTTCACTACCACTAACTCTTATAATAGCTATAGCTCCTACTCCTTGACTAGTAGATATAGCACATATTGTATCATTCATAGCATCCCCTCCATTTCCGAAAATGTATTATAACATAATATTATAACAAATATGAAAAAAAAAGAAGATTATTCATCTTCCTCCTCTACTTCACTTTCCACATATCTAATTACAATATGACGATGTGGTTCTTCACCTTCAGATGCACTAGATATATTTTTAAATTTAGAAATTGCATTATGAACTACTCTTCTTTCATAAGAATTCATATCATCTAAAGCAACGTCTACTTTTGTTTTTTGAACTTCTTTAGCTATTCTTTTAGCATTTTTTTCTAAATGGAAATTCTTCTTTTCTTTATAATTTTCTACATCAAGTATTACATGTGGATACATACCTATCTCATTATAAACTTGTTGTCTTAATATATTTTGCATAGCTATTAATGTTTGACCATTTCTACCTATTAAAATATTATTGTTATCTGAATACATCTTAATATTAATATGTTCTTCTCTTACATTAGTTTCATATTTAGCATCTATTCCCATATTTGTAACTAATTCAGCTAAATGTTCTTTAATAAATTCTGCTATATCACTTATTTTAATAGCTTTTACTAAATAAGTAGCAGCTTTAAATAATTTACCCTTTTTTTCTTCAACCCTATAATAGATATCCTCTTCAGATACTCCTAAAGATTCTAAAGCTTTTTCTAATGCTTCTTCCTTAGTTTTACCTTCGAATTCTTCTAATTTCATATTTATACCTTCTTTCTTATTAATTTTTTAATAATAAAATTTTGGATTACAGCAAATCCATTAGTTACTATCCAGTATAAAGCAATAGCTGTTGGTAAACTAAGAGATGCTACTGATACCATAACAATCATAAATATCATCATATATTTCATTTGTTTAGCCATATCAGAACTTTGTTGTTCTTGACCACTCATTGATAATTTAAATGATAAATATGTTGATAATATAATTAATACTACTAAAATGATATAAATATAATTATGATTTGCTATTCCAGTCATAGGTGTCATACCTAAATTCATACTTAAGAATGAGCCTTCAAATATTGCAGGCACTCTATTAATAGCTTCTAAGAAAGCAAAGAATACTGGTAATTGGATAAGTGCCATAATACAACTTCCAATTGGACTAACATTATATTTCTTATATAACATCATTGTTTCTTGACTCTTAGCCATAATAGATTCATTATCTGTTTTATCTCTATATTTTCTTTCAATCTTTTCAAGTTCAGGTTGAATTTTTTTCATAGCTTCAGATTGTTTTACTGTCTTAAATTGAATTGGCATAATAATTATTCTTATAGCAAGCCCTATTAACATAACAGATATACCCATATTCTTAACAGCATATCCAAGTTTTAATATTATATAAGCTAATGGTTTAATAAATATAGTTTCCCATAAACTTACATATTTTAATTTACTTGGCGTAAATTCAGAACATTTAGGTAAGTCTTCTAATTTAACTTGTAACTTATCATTATATTCTAAATATTCATTATATAATTCTTCATCACTTGGTTTACATAATATATTAGATGTAAGAGTTTGACCTGTCTTTTCATATATAACAGTATTTTTCCCATCTTTTAATGTTTTAGTACAACCAGTTAATAATATTAGTAATAATACAACTAATATTATTTTTTTCTTTTTAATTTTCACGTTCTCACCCTTATTTCAATAAATTAGTTAAAGAACTTTCTAATTCAAAAAAACTTTTATCAAGACAGCCCTTCCTAATCATTATAATATAATTAGTATCATTTTTAAATAAATTTTTATCTCTATCTATAATACTTCTAACTTGTCTTTTTATTCTATTTCTTTGAACAGCATTTCCATATTTTTTACTAACTGCTATTCCAAATTTTCTTATATCACTATCTTTATTATATATAACAAAAGTATCATTTTTTTTAAATTTTCCATTCTTTATAATATCATTGAAAAGTCTTCTATCTTTAATCATTTCAATTCTTTTCATAATCTAATCCTTTTTTAATACATAAAAAACCACATATTTAGTGGTTTATTTAACAACTATTCTTTTACGACCCTTTTTTCTTCTTGAATTCAAAACATTTGATTCTTTTCTAGCAAAGAAGCCATGTTTCTTTGCTCTTTTTCTATTATTAGGTTGATAAGTACGTTTCATTCTTTTGCACCTCCACTCAAAGCTCCCTTATTATAATAATAAACAATTAAAAAAGTCAAGAAATAACTAATAATTTCTAAGTTATTAACAGATTTTGTGGATATGTTAATAAAATTATAACCATGTTTATTTAAAATTTGTGGATAATGTGGATAAATGTGTTAATATAAGTAATTAAGTTATTTTAATTGTTACTAAGTTTCTTAATAACTTGTAAATAATTAAAATAAACAATTTTTATACTTTTATTTTTCCACTTCATGAGTTAAAATAATTGTACTTAAAGGTCGAAGCGGGGTGATGGAATGAATAAAGAAGAAATATGGACTAACGTATTAAATATAATTAAAGAAGAAGTTAATCCAATATCTTTCAGTACGTGGTTTGGTAATACATCCATCTATGAAATAACTGATAATAAAATAATTTTATTAGTTCCAATGGCTTTGCACCAAAAATTCTTATTAACAAATTACTATGATATCTTAAATAATTCATTTTCTAAAGTAACAGGTTATGAAAGAGAAATAGATTGTATTATAAAAAATGAAATTGAAGAAAAAAGTGAACAACTAGAAAGTAATCAACAAGAAACCCTTATTAAAGAAGAACCTTTTGAAACTAATTTAAATCCTAATTTAAACTTTGAAAATTTCGTAGTAGGGGATACAAATAAATTTGCAAGAACAGCATCTTTTGCTGTAGCAGAACAACCCGGTACTCAATATAATCCATTATTTATCTATGGTAAAAGTGGACTAGGTAAAACTCATTTAATGCATGCAATAGGAAACTATATTATAGAAAACAATCCTAATTTAAAAGTATTATATACAACCAGTGATGATTTTAGAAAAGATTATACTGGTATCGTAACTAATAATTCAGCAGATTATGCTAACAATTTCAAAAAGAAATATCGTGATATTGACGTATTAATAATTGATGATATTCAATACTTAGTAGGTGCTGAAAAAACTCAAGAAGAATTCTTTCATACATTTAATGACTTACATGGTAGAAATAAACAAATAATTATAAGTTCAGATAGATCTCCAGAAGATTTAAAATTACTAGAAGAAAGATTAAGAAGTCGTTTTGCATGGGGATTACCAGTAGATATTTATCCACCTGATTTTGAACTTAGATGTCGTATAATAAAAGATAAAATAAAAAGATTTACTAACATGAATGATAAAATTACTGAAGATTCAATAGAATTTATAGCTAATAACTGTGATAGTGATGTTCGAAGTATAGAAGGAGCAATTAATAGATTAGTAGCATATACAGCAATGTGTGTACCTGATAAAATAGATTTAGATTTTACCAATGAAGCTTTAAAAGATTACTTAAAAAATAATCCATATGTTACAAATGATATAAGTAGTATTCAAAAAGCCGTAGCAGACTATTATAATATAACTGTAGATACATTAAAAAGTAAGAAAAGAAGTAATAATATAGCATATCCTCGTATGGTAGCTATGTATCTAAGTAGAATGTTAACAGATGAATCATTTCCTCGTATAGGTTTAGAATTTGGTGGAAGAGATCACTCAACAGTAATACATGCTGTAGATAAAATTGAAAAAGATTTAAAAGAAAATAGTAAACTAAAAGAAATAATAAATGAAATAAAAAAGAAATTATAATGTTAATAAATAACAAGTTATCAACATTAAAAATATAAGTAATATAATAGAATTAATAACTTATCAACAGTATAAACTGCTTAATAATAATAATAAATAATATTAAAATAATAAGAAAGAAGGAAAAAAAATGAAATTTAAAATTGAAAAAGAAATTATTTTAG
>Ga0181612_161569_pt1 | contig 27091 bp, 16 predicted proteins | sample HoacroProtozoa21_FD_119630 | JGI IMG/M metagenome (GOLD analysis project Ga0181612, IMG submission 119630) | Hoatzin crop microbial communities from Cojedes, Venezuel. Combined Assembly of Gp0051906, Gp0051904, Gp0051908
AACCCCTGTACTCACTTGCTCCTGAGCATCTCTTGTACCAAGAGATTTCAGCCGCTGCTACCAGCGCTGAACGGGATCCGTGTTTTCACATGAGGCACTGGAGTTTATGATTCTGTGATTCTCAATATGAGGCAAAATAAAGTTTTTTAATGTGGCACAAATGCACCTTAAATTTAGCCTTCCCTTGAAACCTGTTACGCATCTTTATAGAATACAATATTTAGCTGATACTAGAAAAAATATTTACACAGAAACAACTGGAAAAACAACCTCAAACTGGTTTATATGCAAATCCTTGAAAAAAGATCTTCTGATTTGAGCTGCTGCTGCTGCTTTGTGCAGGCCAGCACATAAGTTTGTGAAAAGGAAACCCACCGAGATGTTTATGAATCATGATTCCTGACCTGTATCAGAGTAAGAGAGAAACCCAATAGCTTTCTGAGGTTCATTGTTTTGGTGTAAGTGTCCATTCACATGAAATATGAGCTTCACTGTTGGGCCTCAGCAAATTTCAGGACACTTTTCTCAAGAGTTCCAGCCAGTATTTCAGTCATATTCCCAATGCTAGCAGTGACATTCTGACAACCTAAATATCCACCCAGTACCACGATCTTACTACTTCCCACTATCTATTTTAGCTGAACCATGACAGGAGTAGTCATCAGATGCACTGAGTATCCATCACAAGCTCTTTAATAAACAGTCTAATTGATCAACCTTACATCAAATAAAGTAACTCCAGACAAAGTAACATATTGATTGCTCCCTCCATATAATGCCTACTGCACATACTTTCCCTAACCATTATCCAACACAGGAGAAGGAAAGGCAGCAAGAGTTGGGATGACCATCTCTTGAAGGACAACAACAGTGGACTATTGCAGTGCAGCAGAGAAGCAGCACACAAAACAGCAAGAGCCCAGACAGAATGTGCTGATAGTAATTCGCTCACTCCATCTCCCTCATATGACTTAAAAACAAAACAACCCTCACATCCACCCCCTCTCCCCAACCCCAACCCCTTGTCATCTTGAATATGTAATAAGACTGCAGAGTAGGGAAACATCAAGTTCATCCATCCCACAAGACATGAGGACTGCATCTTGGGAACCTACTGATAAATAACTGAGGCCTTCTACCTTCACAGTCTCAGATCTGTGGCAACAGAGAGGTACCAACTAACTCAACAGTTCATGAGATCTGGATCTATGACTTCACTCTCTACCGATTTACTCTTACAGCATGATTGGAACTCTCCACTGGGAAATAAGGGAGATCTGCCGTGCTTTCTTCTTCCACGGATCCTTATGGCACAGAGTGTTCCCACAGCACGGTCTCTGTCTCCAAGAGCTATGTTCTGTCAGTAAATGCAAGAACTAGTGCAACAGGGTCCTAAGAAGATAAGAAGTGACTGCCACGCTGTGGAGGAACATGCAAATAGATGTGTCTGCTAGCTGAGAGAGTGCATTAACCAGGATATGTAACCTGCTTTCCCCTAAGTGGCTCAGTGCACGTTGACACACAGCACAGAACGCTCTACGACAGGCAGTTGTGTCCAACATCTGGGCAGTGGCTTTAAGGTCTAGAGACCAAAGCCAAACACTTAGAGGCAAACAAACGGTAAGCAAAGGAAGAGCTGACGTACAGTTTTCCTCACGAGAGCTCAGGTGCTCTCCTGTCATCTGGCTTGGTTTTGTAGGGCAAGATCCAGGACAAACAACCAAACCATGCCAGACTAAGTCTGAAAGCTGCTTCGCTTTTATCAGATCTTCTCCATTTCTTTTGTTAGATTTTCTAATTTTCAAAAAGCAGAACACTTCTATACCTCTTCTATCTGGTCTGCTAGTGCCTGCAGGAAAGTCATAAAGTTGAAACAAGATCTCATTTATATTCTCAGCAGACTTTAATTTCAGTGTGCTATGGAACTAAAAGGAAGCCATCTTCTCAGGGACAGAACATACAATTCAATTTTGTTCTGGAAAGTGCAAGCAGGATTAATGTCCATAATTGCACAGCACGTACTGTGGAATGACAAACGCCTTCTCCATTGCGCTGCCAATGTGCTTCGATCCAGAAACAAAACTACTAAATCTCAGATACGTAACTCAAAAGCTTGAATGGTTTTAATGTCGGGGTGGGGGAGAGCACAAGGATGCTGGAATTCTTAACCAGGTTCAAACCTCAGGTTTTTTTTTGGTTTTGTTGGCCAGCTCCGCCATGAATGTAGGCAAGCTCCTGGTGATGAAATTTGAGACTTGTCAACTCATTTCACATACACTATCTAAGAAAAAGGTCTTAAGACTAAAGTAGCTTTCATCAGCACTTTTACTGTCATGAAATAAAGACAAAGCTGCTATCTTGAAAAATGGTAGTCAAGACACAGTTGGGAAAAATTCATGTTACTGAATATTCATGCGTATGGTGGAAGAATGACAATAGGCAGGAATACATAAATCTTCTCGTATGATACTTGGAGCACAACAGTTTGAAAATAGAGATGTCTGTTCATTTTTTCCAATCCATTAAAATTTCTACTCAGAGTCAAAATGGCTCTAATTTACCTGTTTGATGTATTAATCACATACCGGCATTGGTCAGATTTCAAAGCAAGTGGCTGAGAGTTGATAAGAAGGGAAAATATTAAGTCAAAGATGGAAGATTAAGAAGGTGCTCATTCAAGTCCTTGCTATTTATAATAACTCCCTGAAGGGACACAATATTTCAAGTACAGCCTCTTAAGGTGAGAAATAATCTGTCAAGTCACCAGGCACAGCTTTCAGAAAAATACTGAGCAATACACAGTGAAGCTCTTTGGGTGTGTTATGTGTGATACAGAACTACACCGAACCCTGAAACTCCTCTGGCCCGCACGGAGTTACCACAGAAATGAATTTCTCGTGAGGACTGATGTCTGTAAGAGACTGAAGCAGTGCTCAGGAAAATAAACATGGCAGGCAAGGAGCTGCCTTCCCCACCGGCACCGCCCCAGCAAAGCAGATGCTTGTCAGAAACTCCCAGCAGCTTCGGCAGCTCTTACGCCTTTGCACAGTACCCAAAGAAGTCTTTGGCTCTGGCACTTCGGGTTTTTTCCTTCTCCTAAGTGTATTTTGCAAGGAAAAGGCCTAGTTTCATATGCACACAGCTACTGTGGGAAGTCCCCTAAAACAAAAAAACAAAACAAAACAAAACAAAACAAAAAAATCCCCCAAACCTCAACTATGTGGTTTTGTTTCTTGACGAATTTGTCAGGAGCCAGAACTGGGATATCTTTCTGAATAAATTTCAGCTCTCTCCTACCACATGACATCTACTATCCTATAGTGTAAAAGAACAGAAATTATTCAAAATTATTTAAATCACTGATTCCAATCACAATTTAAATCAGTAAAGAGAAAAACAAATTTAAATTTATTTTAATACTCATTTTCTTTTGTACTTCAGTTATTTTCTGGAAGAGAAATTAATTATTAGCATCTGATAACCACCAAGAAATGTCTGATTTGCAGTAGATTATGAACTTTATAATCATGACTTTTTATCAACAAAAAGGTTTCACAATACACACATATTTGTAGATGCAAATTTTCTTGCAGACTATTGGCATTTAAAATTGTTGTTGACACCAAACAGAGTTCAGGCCCTGAGGTGTGAGATCACTTCAAACAACTCTAAGCTAGTGCCTGGGAAGGACAAAACGTGGCAGTTCAAATCCCCTTTTTGCTCCTGCACCACCTGGAATGACTAATGCAAAACTCATTTTAATCTCAACCAGAAAAGTACATCTTATAACAATTTACACAGAACTGTTTTGCTGTCCTTCTAACATCCCCCCCCATTTTCTCCTACGCTCAAAGGACTCAATTTTTACTTTAATTCTTAAATGCTTGTTTTTAATTGTCAGTATTTGCTTTCTAATATGTTCACTTCCCCACGGGTAGTACCCCGAGTGGATCTCCGAGGACGGGGCTGTCTCAGGGAATCTGGCAGAGTTTTCCCACTGCTGCTCCGAGGAATGCTGCTTTCCTGCTGGTAGCCTCCGGGCAGGCTTCCAAACCTGATGCTGTTTTCATGTTGTGCCATTTATACGTGCTCAGATCTGTTTCAGACACCACTCTGGTGAAAACACTAATTGCTGTAACTAGTAGCTCGGTGCTCTTGCTGCTATGGGTGGAGCTGGCCTAGCGATAGCTATGGTAGGAATTCTTAGTAAGCAAGCAAGTAAAAACTGGAAATATTTATTCAAAGGTTTTCAAGAATGTTCTTTGTCCACCTAGCACCTCTCCCCCCGAATCTGAAGAAAACCTGATGCAAAACAATGCTTAAAACTTACTGACATCAGTTTCAAGTTGAAGCTTATAAAAACTCTTGAAGATATGTTCGGAGACAAGTTATTTCTAAGAATCTAACACTCTTTTCATCCCAGTTGTCTACTGTTTTTTTGTGTGTGTGTGTGCTGTTTAGTTCAGGCTACAAACAACGATCAGAAATCTTATCTCCAGCCTAAATCTATTTATGGTATGTTTATACTCACTTCTTCTCATCCCAACATTGTCCATTAGCTTAAGTAACTCTTCTCCTCCTCTGGTGTTTACACTCCCTGAAGTACTTACACAGCACTCATCTCCCCCTTCAACTTTGTTGTGCTGCACTGAACAAGCCATGTTCTTCTAGTCCCTGCTCTTAAACATCACATCTTGAATACTACATGTAGTATTATATCCACCCTCATCTCAGAACTACCTATAGTGGAACCAGAATAGAGTGAGAAATATGATCAAACATATGGTATGGTTTGTGTATCAGAAAAGGCTGAACTAGTGGGCTGAGAAGCAGTAATAGGGACATTTAAAAAAAAACACCTTGACAACACAGAGAAGGTGCACAGAGACCTCATTCAAATTTCTCAAAATGCACGATACAAAGGGCACAAAGTGTATTTAAAATATTAAGGGACAGATCTGAAACAACATGAGGAAGTACTTATCTACGCAGAGCTTTATTAAACTGCAGGGGACACGGCCACAGGATGCTACGGAGATCAAAGAGATCAACAGGTTCCACAACTTCTTAGGTAAATTCACTGCGGAAAAAAAATTCTACCGGGGTCACTAAACACAAAAGCTGAAGACACAATCTTCTAGCTAAACTGGGAAGATCGCTGTACATCTGCTTTGTTCTTACAGCTCTCTTCACAGCTGTGACCGGCCACCGTCAGAAACAGGACACGGTGCTACAGGGACTGTCTGGTCTGACGGAGTACGACTAGCTCACCGTTTCCTCAATCATACTCATCAGTCTCTTGCTCTACCTCTCACAGATTTGTTCTTACAAGTCAATCCTTCTTTTTCAGATACATCCATGTATCTGTAGAATTTTGCAAAAAATTTTCTAGTAAAAGTAAGGGGGTAAAAAAAAAATCAACTGCTGAGAGACACAGCTCACTAATGAATGGAATCAGATGCTGCCCAGGATAACAAGGAAGTGGATTTAAAACCCCAGAAGCTCCCTTTCTCCCCTGTGCCCACCCACCACCACCCCCCAACCCAAAAAACAACAGCAAAAACCCCAGCTGGAGATATCTTCCTTTCTTTTTTTTTTTTTCTTCCTGGTTCTCATGCACTGGTACATAGCTATGAACATTATTTGCATTGCCAACTGCATGAAGGTTGTTTTTTTTAAAAAAAACCCCATAATCCCATTAAAATTTCAGTTTGTGGCCCTTACTAATTAATAGTACTCCTTTAAATAATACCATTTACTTATTACACTTTTCAAGTATCTTCTCTTAAAACCAACAGGTAAAAGTTAAATGGAAAAAGCATGCAAACAGGCATCAGAAAAGCAGCCACACGTTGCAGCATTGTTAACCAGCTACTGAAAATTACAGCTTCATCTCCTGCTTGCAGCCAGACCAATATATACTTGGACACTTGCTATCATTACAAATTCAGTGGCTTCAGGTTTGTGCCAGGTAAGAGAGATGAGAATCTGGCTCACAGTCTGCATTTCTAACTCTTCACGGAACAAGAGAGTCCAAACATATTTCAGTTCTTTATAGCTGCTCTTCATAGACAGCTGAAGATCTTTATCACAATAGAAACAGAAGGCACTGCCACCGAGTGTAATTACATGCTACTGTAGTTGACTGTTGTCTTCCAGAAATAGGAAATGGTTTGGAAAATGCACGGGTTTCTGCTTGGGCCACGCACAGAGTTCCTTAAATAAAACGCTACCCCTAACCCCTGTACAGATAAAATGGGAGCGCTGGTATTGTCGGGCTTCGAGACGTGGCTTGACGGGAGCCAGCTCTGTGCACCAGGCTCTAGCGATGTGTCGCCACAGGGCAAGATCCGGTTTAGGCCCTGCTCTCTCTCCACGCCACCCAGAAGTGCATGTCCCAGGGATGGGGAAGGAGTTAGTTTGTTCGGATTATTTCTCACTCCTCTTTAGGCCCTTCCGAACCCGAAGTTTCAAGGCAGCACAACCTACGGAGTTCTTCCTTTCTGACAGCAGACCACCACTGCGACAAAACCCACCGATAACACTCAGCACCGCACCAAGCAAGGACAACTTGCTGTTCCACAAACCCCTGACAAGGGAACAGGGAGGGGGTTTACATACCCACAGCTGCATCCGTGCCCGGCAGCCAGCTGGGAAAAATGTGCTGCTTAGGCTGAAGGTACGAGAACTGTCAGTCAGCCATCAGAACAAGCAGGTTTCAAATATCCCCTCAGTTCCACATTCCTGATTCCTTGCAGGGGCCTAAATGAGGATGGTTGTACACATCCCTAGGATTCCCGGCGAAGTCACACATTTTGGTAAGTGAATCATTATCAGACGGAGACTTCTTTTGAAAATAGACTGTCTTCTCTTACCCTATAGCTAAAAGGCAGGTTGTGTGGCTTCTGAAAGAGCACCTGCAAAAAACCCCAAGCAAAACATCCCCAACTGGAATATAATTATTGTGCTAAGTAATTATCAATAAATCAGAAAAAGTACAAGAGAGTCAAAAAAGCTCCATAAAGATGAGTAAATATGATCCGGAAGAGGTGCCTATGAATCACACACCATTTCTCCATTATCATAAAATAATAATGGTTCACACATTTTGCTACGCAACTTTCTGATGAAGATGTCACAAATCTTTACAAACACTAATTTCACCTCACAGCCTCCCAGGAGATGGGAAGCACCATCTCCACGTAACACGGAAAACCTCGGGAAGCGGCAAAGCGCTGTTCACCCCATGCAACACAAGGAGGCTGCACCAGAGCTGGGAACAGAACCCAGACCCTCGCCTCCCATTTTGTACACCACCCACAAGAGCATCCATTTGTTTTAGCTCCTTGCAAAACCATTTTTGATCATTACTTCTGTTTCTTTACTCAGTGAGTGATTGTTTTTTTGAGAGTGAGCTGCAGCAAAACCAACAGCTCCAAATGCCTTTAGAAAAGGGAGATGGGAGCAATGCAGCACAACGGGGCCACAACATACCGAGGGGTCTTCCACGTACTTCGTTAAATGTCTTGCCCGTTACACCTTATCCACCGTGCACTGTGATTTAGGGTGCGCGTTAACACGTTTCTTCCCTAAACTCCAGAATTTCACAGTCTTCAAGCGACCTTTTTGCAGTACAGAGCTGCGCACACTGTTGGCACGTCACACTAACAACACATAAAAGAAACTATGACTCCATTTTAAAGGGAAATATTATTTGCTGCTTCTAAAATCATGCAGATTATTAAATGAATTTTCTCTCAAAAGCAAGCCAACGTAGCTAAGCCAGCTCTTCCACAACTTGGGTTATTCACATAGTTTAAGGCATTCCCTGTCCCTCCTCCAGGGATCTTTCACTTCAGGAAGAGTTCCCGGTCTCTCCTCCACATCTTCCCTGCTCCGTCCCTCTTTAGTACCTGCCTCTCTCCTCATCCTGCTCTCTCGTCGTTTCTAGTCTCTTCCCCTCCTTTCTTTACAATCATTTCCATTTTCTTTGAAATGTTTTGGCATTTAATGCTGGCTTTCTTCTTCCTTCTCCATCTGCTGCTCTTGTCTTTCTAAATCTCTTCTGGAACCTTCTCTTGGGAGAAAGCAAGAGCCATGTTTCCCACTTATTGCCTCCTCTTTCTAGATTTCAGTTCCCTTCTTTGTCTTTATCGGCTTGGAATCAGACAATCCTCTTCTCCCTGGAACCCGATACAGCAGCTACAATGCCTTCTTACCAGCCCCACAATAGCTGGTACCACGCTGCGTTGTGTCTGCCACTCCCTTCTACACCAGCACCCCAGGAAAGGCACTGTGAGGTACTTGGCATTTCTGCTACATACTACAACAGCAATACTACAGAAAGCAAAATTACTGGTAGGTTTTACTCCCCTGCCTTGTGCTTAACATTCGTGGAAACTTCTGACGATGGAGACTTGCTCCACCAGCTACAATCCAGTTTTAAAGGGAGCTTCCCCCTCCCTACGGGTTTTCTTCTCTGTAAAATCTTCTATTTCATTACCAGGACTTAGAGGGAACAAAGGCGAAATAACCAAACTTAACTAGTAACGCTGCCTTTATACAAATCTGCCCTATGTTGTGTTTCCAACATATTTCAGTTTGGGACTTAGAGGCTAAGACGTGTGTCACGAGGCTGTTCGCTTGGCCCCTGTTCCCAGGCAAGGGACACAGCGTGTAAGATGGCACGGACATTTGCCAGTCGGAAGCACAACAACAAACCCCTTTTGGGAAACATTCAGCCACAGCTGCATGTGCACCTTTTAACATAAGGCATAATACAAATCAATTACAGATTAAGCAAAGTAAATATGAAGAGAATGGTGAAAGGATTTCTTCTGTTATAATTTTTTGTTTATTTCCAAACTTCAATCTAAAGCCTGGCTTTCTGTGAAAGCCTTCCTCATATTTCTTATTAGCCACTGTGTTTAATTGTTTGCTGTTGTAGCAAACTTAGCGCTGGGAATGATGCCTTCTGAGAGTTTTTGCTTACAGAAAGGCTAAAGGAAAATAAGCAACAGAAAGTTAAAAAAAAAAACCCACCCTTACAGCCCGCAAGATGGATTTTGCGAAGAGAGATAAGATTTAAGTCACAAAAAAAATCGATCTTTTACAGTTACAGTTATGTTGCCAATGCACAGAAATAAAATATAAGAAATGAACCATTTATCAAGGATTCCAAAATAAGATGAACAAGAACATTAGCAAACACCAAAGCTCACAAAAGCCTCAAAACATTAAGATCCTCACTTCTACCATAAGCTCAAACGATACAGCACAAGAGTCAGTTGTTTCTTAGTTTTGTTTTATACGTTTCACACACCCGTTTTCTTCTGGGCACAGAGATTTTGCTCTATGATATACTTGAATGATGAATGAACAGCAGCTATCAAAGCAGTGCAGTGGAGAATCCGACACCTATTCCTCTCAAGGTTTTCCACTGCTATTTTTAAACAAAGCAATTTTTTAAACACAAAGCATATACCCATGGTTTTATTACAAACTAAAAGGGACACAAGTATCTAACAAGCTATAACTTCTCCAAAATGTGCTCAGCTAAAACCCAAAAAGACACCATGGAGGAAGATGATCTGCTCGCTCTGCCCCACTCTCCTCTGGCAGTCTGATGGTTATGGTTTCCTGCTTCCCATTCGCAAACAGCAAACTCTCGTGGCTCCAAGCGATTATAGCAAAGCCGCGACAAGTGCACCAGCACAAGAAGTGACAATAGGGGAAATAATTCACTCCGTTAATTATTTGACAAAAACAACACCAACAGCAACAGATTTTCAGATAGAAGCCTGATTTAAGCTGACCCTTCTGGCATTTCTAAAAAAATTATGTATTATAAAACTAGTTCAGTGAAAAATGAAAGTAAAAACAGAAACAATGCGACATCTTCTAAATAAGCAAAGCTGCTTTTACAGCATGCTGAATAACTGGACTGGGGTAAACGTACTACTGTTATAAATAACATCCAGCCTTTTGATAGTATTCTTTAGTTAATTATTTCAAATTCTTTACAAGCATTAATGAAGCAAGCCTCACGGTTCTCCTGCAAAGCGAAAAGAATTACTCCCATATATGGGAGGAAAAATTAAGACAGAGGGACAGAAAACAACCCTCCAAAGTTTCAGTGGCACACCTGTACAGAGAATCCAGGAGGTCTCACAGTATAAGAGAAAACCCATCCTCTCGTCCCGATGAGAGCACTTACTGAGTGGCCAGTTTGTAGGATTTACACATCATTTAATTTTACACAAAATGTTGCATTGGTATTTTCAGATTTAACCACGACTAGTAAACAACCAAGACATATCAAAATTTTATACTGATAAGTAAGGCCCAAGCAAACTCTTGTTAAATGAAAACTCTAATGATTTCTTCCTGCTGAGGCACTTTTATGTTCTGCTTCAACACCTAATCATAAAACCATTAAAAAAATCACATTCCATGTTCAAAATGCTAGGAGCTGCCAAAGTACCACACACAGCACTTTGTCAGATTATAGATAAACCATCACCAAGACCTAGCACAACAATGATTAGTAAGTAATTGTGTCCTCATTACCTTTGCGGTCTTCTTGGGCCAGCTGACCACAGGGACACCCGAAATGGCAAGATTTTGGTCATCATCAGCATGCTCCTTCAGGATGTTCTGTTGTAAATGAAAAAGCCTTTATTAACCAGAGAAGTATCTTTCCAACTTCAGAATGCAGAGACTCAGAGAAGACAATACTCCACTGTGATGACGGAGTGACAAGATCTCTGCTGACCTGTTCTATCTCTGCAAGTTGCTTTTGCTTCCAAACTTCCCATTCACACTGAAACTCTCACACCTGTCATTAAGACACAAGATGTGAAGTTTCTTGCAAAACAGACAGCAAAATCAGCCATGAATCACCTCAAATATTCCAGACTTCTTTAAAATTGGTGTGTCCAAAAAGACTGGTATTTTTCCACTGGTATGAGCCTCACACCAGTATTGCCTCTCCCTTTAAACTCCAGCTCACCGAATCCCAAACCTCCACCAGTCACCACAACCAACACCTTTTCTCCTACTGAGGTCTACAAAAGACCCGAGAAGCATCTAGGCTCTGCCACCACGATTTCTGCAGTCACAGGGCACCAAGTGTACAGTTTAGAGCAATCCTTGGATGCCCGAACATTCAGGTAACTCAGGATACAGAAGTGTGCATCATAACCTTCCATCTTTAGGCACGTGACAATTCAAGAGCATCATCATTTCCACTGGCCTTCCTTCCACATTGATGGGCAAGCCAGAGCTGGTGTAATCCAGTTCACTCCACGTGACTGGGTGAGGCATTCAGGTTCCTGAGTATTCACTAGGAAAAGGCCTGACTCCGGATAGTATGGTATTAAGGAAAAAGATTGGTCTCCCCTCCCTTCCACCCGCACCAAATCGTTTTGCTTTGATGCGCTGTCCTAGATATCTCATGAGTGGGTTGCACTGGTATACGCAGCTCCGACTGCTGTGAGTCACTCCTGTGACCGCACAACTCAGCACAGAGGTGGGGAAGAACTCTTTCTAAGCATACTCAGTTGCGCAGTCGGGACCAGTCCCCGCTCGCTTCCCAGGACTCTCTGCGTACTCACTAACCTAGCTACAAAGCTCTTCACTGGGAGTTCAGGTGGCTGAAAAACAAAACAAATGAAAACAAAGAAACGAGTCGGATGGAGGATTCTGCAGTGCTGCTGAAAAATGAAGCTCAAATAAGCACTAACAGGTTAACGGGAAAAAAATGCTCCAACAAAACAAACAAGAACTGCAGGTTGGAAATTACTTTGTAATAGAATTTAGGAGATAACCCCAGACAATGAAGTTCAACGGTGTTGCTCCCATGTATACCGACTTCTTGAAGAAAAGCTTAATTAGACAACAGGCACCAGGCTCTCTCAGTCCCCAGTGTAGAGCTTTAATAATTAGATATTTCACATACTATACAAAAAGAGCTTAAAATACAGTAACTGTTGTAATAGAAAGCGCACTTAGAATTCATCTGTAATTGTCCAGCTGAAACTGGGAGTACGATGGCATGTTCCAGGCCCCAAGAGCTTGAGCGGGCAGACTAGCAGCTAAACTAGGGTTTGGACGAGTGGCCCTGGGGCTGGCTTTCCCTCCCTGGAGCTCAGGCAATCTGCCTGATCCAGCCCAATTCCCCAGTCCGTGCCTGAAGGAGAGAGACTTTACTAATAGGCACCAGCACAGTGCTGCTTCTTCAGATACAACTACACCAGTAAGGCTGCTCTCAATACTGGTTAGTCCGAAAGCAGTGCCAATGACCAAAATAAGCAAAACCAGTAAAAGCCCAGTTTTGTCAGCCCGGCGCTGTGGCTGCACTCAAGAGCTCGGCACAGGCACAGCCTGGCTGGTTAGGAGTGAAACGCAGCTTGCCCCAGCCTGATGGTGATGTGGAGCCTGTAGCGTAGCTTCACCCGAATCCGCTGACAGCTTTTACATACGGACTACTCATTGGCAAATGAGCTCTTGGCTGAGCTGAGGCTAAGTGAGAAGCTCTCTCCTCATGTCCTTTTTATGCTGAGACAGTGATCGCTGCATTAACCGAACTGTGACCGCATTCTGAAATTTAGTTTTCAATCCTAAAAATGGAGAGGTCTTTTGTGTTCTCATAGCAAAGCCAAAATTTTCCAGAACAAGGCAGCAGCTTGAGAGCCATACAAACAGAGTATAAATTAATTCCTCTTTACTTTGCTACTCTTAGATTTGAAAGCTTGTAAGACAGAAAATCTTAACATTTCCACTAACAGCTGTCAGAGACTCAGAGTTCAATAGAAAGCAGAGTATACTCCTAGAACTTGGCAGGATAACGAAGGTTTCTTGTTATCCTATGTATCATGTGAAAATATTACCCAAGAAGAAGTGTAAAACTATGGCAGTTTATCACCTCAGCCAGCTGAAAACCCTGGATGTCTGAGCAGCAGAACCATAACCAAGCCACATTTGCACTGACTGTAGCATCAAGTCAGCACACAACAGGCTGGAGGAGGCAAACTTTTGTTCACCTGCTTAAAATAAAAAAAGATGATAAAGCCATGGGGCTCCAGTTAGACAAACACCACGATGCTCATCCGGCAAAAGGCTGCTTGATTCATTACACTTGAAGGCTGTGGTGACAACAGCAGGTATGAAGGAAAGAAACTGATTAAGTATTTAAGAATTCAGCTTAGCCATTAATTTCAAAAGCACAGCAAGGAACGAATCCCCTGAAATGCATTCAGTAGAGGCATTTTTTTTCCTGTCATCAGAATGAGAAGGGGGTAAGATTTCTTGGCAAGAAAAAGTAAGAACATATTTCAGTAGACATCATCTGTCTTGCACAAGAATCTTTTCCTGCTGCCAAGGAGCTGCGGATATTTGACAAATTCTTTTCTTCAAACTGAGTTTCTTCTGCCCTAATGGACTTCCACAGTCCCTTCTGAAGAGCAGCAGCATTTTTGCTTTGAAGGGGGGAGGTCTGTGGCATTATTACGAGGCAGATCTCACTGTCCTCTTCCCCAACAGCAGCAGAGGAATTGCCATCCTGCTGGTAACACAACAGAAATGTTGTGTGCTGAAATCAGAGGCTGCGCACAGCCAAGCGCCGCTGGCACAGTGTTCAACGTGGAATGCAGACCGTCCCAATCGAAGGTCTGCTCAGCTTCACCTGTCCTCTGATGTGGGATGCAAACTACACCAAGGAGTAAGATGGTTTCCTCTTTATTCTCTTCTTCATGCGTAAGTCCACCCCAGTTGCATCCCTAGTAGACTGACTTACTGTTTGGTAGCTAAATGTGAAGTGGAGAAGCCACACGATGAAACTCTTCCAATCCCCAACGTCACCATCTAAGTAAAATTACTTCTCAGTGATTTTTTTCCTCCTTCTCTTCGTCGTCACTGTAGGCACTTTTCTAACAGCTCAGCTGCCACTTAATTTTTAAATTGGGAGCAGGAGTTGTTGCACTGTTTCATATTTCGTTTCAGGGCATGTATATATGGAAAACAAGGCGCGTGCCTCCAACACTAACACCAACAGCAAGGATGTGGGGGCAGCGGCTGCAGCATCTTCTGACTGCTCACCCTGCCAACAGGGACACTGCCAAGCCTCTGTCCTCCGGCACCTTGGGTCATCTGAGCACATGTTTATCTGTACAACGATTTCCCCTTGCACTTGCCACACGTACAGCTCACAGAGCCCAGCCGCAGACACTTGGATCCAGAGAGTCTTGCATCTCCTCGGCCGGTTGTTCAGACGCCATCTGCTATGGAGCGAACATTGCTGCCAGTGATGGCTGTTTGGAGGCCTCCAAGAAGCTCCTTTGGTGGTGAACACAGGGCTCATGCAACACAGTGCTCATACAGCAGAGCTGCAGCCGACAAGAATTTAATTCCTTGTTTGAGCTGCAGGAAGAACTGACCCACTCCCCAAGTGAGGTCCATGTTATGCTCTGCAAATAGGCCTCCCTTGTGCTGCTGCGCTCCATCGATCATGGTGATAAATGGGTTCTCAATCTGCAGAGGCATTAGCTTGGCACTTCTGGATTGCTGGGTCCCCACTACACAGTTGCAGTTAGGAGTTTAGATGACATGTAAGGAATTTACACAGGCTTAGTTTAGTTTTCAGTCTCCCTTCTCATAAGGAAAATAAATTACTTTACTTCAGAAAGTCTCACCTACCTGACATTAAATAGCTGTAGTTGTATTTACCACCAAGAGCAGTAATCCAGTCGCCCATCCTTTACTGTATTCTTGCTCAGATGGGAAAGCATGGATTCTCTGCGAGTTACCCTGGTTTGTTCTGTGAAACTTCACTTTCTGTCAGAGCTTGTTCTTGCTACGTGTCTGTTAAAAATAACTCTAACATGGGTGCGCTAAAAGGGTACTTTTTATAGGCTGTATTATTAATACATCACATGCCCAAAAAGGTTGCCCATGAAACAAACCTTGTGATTACAGCCGAATACAGTCACAGCACGCACAATCTGCACAGCTTTTTTTGCAGGCCTCCATTCAGGCACACAGATGAATGGTGCTCTGGGCAGTCATTGGGGTGAGGGAAAGGCACCAGGCTTCTGCTCACTCTACTGCTAACGCTATCAGAAAAATCCCCACGTTATTTTCTGCACAAATTGGAAAACTAGTAGCAAAATAAGAGGAAATATGTTTTAGTGGTCAAGGAAATAAATACCATTCTGGAAAAGTGGACGGTATTTCTTCCTCTGCCATTATGTCTCTGTGTGACACAGGGCAAATTTTTTAAATCAGGTTTCCACAGGCAGTCACGAACCGAATGTTCCTCCTCTTCCTCACACCTGTCTTGGGATCTGGATGCTCAAGATCAGAACTTCTGGTCTGCAGAAGTGTTAAGCAATTACGGTTTCAATATCATTCAAATTATGTTTCACAGGTATCATTCTTAAATAACGCTAATTTTTCTGGAAATCACATCCACAGCACATAAAACCAGCATCCAAAATTACGGTCCCTTTTATTTTAATCTCTTTGCGCCCTAGTTCCTTACCTGTGAACCAGAGATAGCAACAGCTCATCAATTCTCAAATCGAAGCACACGGCTATGGTAGCGATGGGCTCACTGGGAGCCCCAAGGGAACAGTCGCATGGCTGTGTTCAGCTGAGGGTCTGCACAGTACGACCGACCTAACAGGCACTGAGGAGCGAGGATGAACAAAATACTGAGCAGCTGCATTCCGCACACCAAGCAATACAGGAATCCTGCGAGGACCATTACGCTCGATGTATGCTCAAGGGGCTGAAATCCGTCACTCGGCAACTTTTCCAGCAGCATACTGTGTCCTTTGAGGGCAGATGCCCTAAAGATGCACTGATACACTTGTTTCTGATTTTTTTTTTTTTTTAAAGCCAACAAGCTGAATAAAACAAACTTCATGCTTCGGTATGGCACGGGTTACAAGGAGATAGCCCCATCGTACTGTTCTCTACCATGTCAACGAACAGGGTGGCAGAAAGGAGTAATGGGCTGTTGCATCCAGGGTCCCAGAACTCGATGGGAATGGGACACACCTTGTCAGCGGCTGCCTCGGACAGTCTGCTGGTGAGCAAAGGGAAGGCCTGCGTTCGGAGTCCTGGGCTCCGCACCTGACCTGAGACAAAGTGTACTTGAGCAACTGCTGATCTGAGTGCAGCTTCCCACAACTGCCCCAATTCCTCCAGAGCACCTAGCAAGCGGATGATGCAACCGTAGGGAGTTCTGGAGGAAGCAGGCTATGCGGGGCTTAATTAATTTACCATGCTGTACTGACTCCCATTCTCTGAAAATTGAGGGCTGCCTTATCTGTGGGCCAACACTGTAAAAAAGATGGGTAAGTTGTTTTGACGTTATTCAAGAAATTGTTTGAGTTCACATCCTTTTAAAAGGTCTTGCTCTGTCTAATCAGCCACAGTCTCACCAAACATACAGAGGTGATTCCAGAGAAAACAATTCTGCAGCATGCATGATGTTTAGATGCGGTCATGGCTTTTTCACCAGCAGGGAACCATAAATATCCAGATGTTGGGCTACATCCTGATGGTTACAGTGTGTGCTGGCAAGGGGAGAGAGTTCAGAAGCAGACAGTTATCAAAGGAGATGGAACTTCAAGACTGCAGCCCTGATGCACAAAAAGTGGCAGATGCCCACTTAATAGCAGTTAAGGCACAATACCACCAAAGAGTGCATGGCTTGGGCCTTTTTCTTAAGTATCCGTTTGCAGTTCTCTATCTCTGTAGCTAGTGAATCCACTGCTCTAGAGAGGAATAAGAAAACATACACTCCTACATGGTCCTTTAAAACAGATTCACATGTGGTTTCTTGCCGTGCTCTGGTAAGATGTCTCAGTGCACTGGAGTATGTCATCAAAAGAGCATGCATGATCATATTCTGAACATCTGCACCATTTCTTACACATTGTACCCTTTTCTGGGATTTCTAGAAAGGGCAGTTTAAGTAAAACTTGGTCTGTGCATCAAGCTTGGAAAAGTAATGCTACTATTCTTTCTTCTTCACCACAAATTCAGTTCCTGGTCTGGAAGCTTCATTTTGATTTCTCATTAGCAGACGACCGATCACAAAGCAAGCCGGTGAACCTGCAGCCCCGACTTCGGGGATGTGTGTCCACTTTCATATACAGAGTGGCCGATTTTGCAAGAAATCTGAGCTCTTGTGGTTTACCAAAATGAGTGCCACAGATCACACTTCCAGGCTCCAAGACTGTGGAATATGGTTCCACTGCACACGGCATATGTTCAGCCTTCTTTAACCGGCTTTGAAGCCTTTTCTAAGCAGCTGTTACACTACCTGCACTAAAAAAGTACAGGCTCCCCTTGTACCATATAAACACGTATTTTTCCCCTCAAGTTGTGGCTTACACAGCTCTTGCATACAGAACATACATAGCTGAAGAACCATACTGTACACAGAAACAGCACAAAACCCGCAGTCCAAACACAAGATCAGGAATCAATACTCATGGTTCCAAATAAGGCCAAATTGCCATGGTACTGGGCCTGTGGACAAGTCTGACAATTTCAGCCTTATTTGACAAGCCCCAGCAAAACCATAAGCGTATGCTGCTCTCAGCTTTGTTAAAAAAAAAAAGAAGCCTATTTTATCTAATATGAAAGCAAGACACAGAAAAGCTAACCAAGCAGTCCAAAGGGATGCCACGCATCAGAGGCAGGGCTGGGACCAGAAGCAAGGCCATGCTAGCCTTCAGGAGAAATTTCTCCCCAAATCAGATGGGGTGCCACTGCCAGGTTACGGAACACCTAAAGAGAAGTTCTGTCCCTAGTGAGCATTCAATCCTCTCACCACCTCCAGAAACAGTATATAGTACCAGTGGAGAATAATTATCAACCTATAGAGGGCAATGGAGGAAAAGAAAATGAAAAAGGTGAAAGAAAAAAAGCAACTGAAAACATTTGAAAATATATCTTCTGAATTACAGTCAAGTATTTACATTTTGTATGTCAGTTAATCAGACATACTCCACCAAGACACTAGACCGAAAAGGGCAGATTAAGACTGTAAGTATAAACAGACCGTCGGAGGTATAATAATTTACACATGGGACGTGACAAGTGCTGAACTATGAGAGGATCTAAACCGTTGGCCACTGCTGCAACAGTCAGCAAGGACTGCACCAATTAAATCAGACTGCAGCCACCTCCCCGGAGCAGAGATGGCTTTTGTTAGAGGCATAATTTCCCCCTCCTTGGCACAGCAGGCTGGTATGAGCTGGCCACTACACAGAAGCTGCCATGGCTCTGCTGCCGAAGTTTGCTTTCTGATCTCCCGCTGCCTTCGATGCCCACAGAATACAGTGTGTGTGGGTCAGCAAGCTATCACACCCACCTTCATGTCTTCTAGGAGAGCCTGTGGATCTTCGATGCCTTCTGGAACACATTTCTTGTTCTCTGGGAGAGATTCAAGCTTTTCCACCAGGGCTTTTAAACCCTTCAGTTCAAATTCTGTGAGGTGAGTCCATTTGGTTGAAACTTCTGTAGCTGGAGACCCCGTTGGCGTTTTGGGATAGTCCGTGGGGGTCGTTGATTTTCCGCTGTCATCTGACTCATTAGACAAAGTTCTTTTCAGGTATCTCATTACCGTGGCTTTTTGTTTTCTGCCTGCACCCTCCTTCCCTTCCGAGTGCGTGCTGTTGGGTGAGGAGGAGCCATCCACCAAGGATCTGGAGTTCTTATCCAAGCCGTCATCCTTCTCCTCCTGGATATGAGCATCACAAGATTCTTCATCCATGTCTAACCACGAATCTGACGAATAGCTGTCTGTGCTGCGTTTTCTTTTTGCATCTGAAAGTTAGAAAAAGAATGCTGAAATTTTACACGATGTCATTCATAGCTTAAACACCTCTCTACCACTGGGGCCAGGCGCTGCCTATTTAAAAGCGCACTGGGTAATACCCAGTAAGTATGTGATGGGAATGGGCTCTATTCAGCTGATTTTTAATTTGTGGGGGTTATTTGTTTGTTTTAATGCTGGTTTTCATTAACATCTACTCAGTTCAAATGACTGGGAAACATTTAGGGAAAAATTATGCTTTCTTCAAAGCTTCAGTCCTCTATGCCTTCAATTAAGAGTAGGCAGAGCTCTTAAGTCACACACAATTAATTTTCCCACAAATCCAAAGAAAGACCAGATTCGGCAGCCCTTCTGCTTTAAGTGGAGACTTAGCACAGAAGGAGGAGGGGAAAAACGATGGGAGAAAGCACGTTAAAATGCTGTACATCATCATTCTTCCAGGAACCCTACACAGCACAAAATCAACTTCTCAGGACTGTTTGCGAGCAACTGTTGGTAGAACAAGAACCCTCACTTGTTACTGCATGAATACTCATTGCTCTTCTGAGACAGAGGACTACAATTACGCTTATTTTACAGACAAGAGGCCTAAACACACCGAGAAATGCGAGGACTGTCAAGAGTTACATGATACTGTTTTTCTTAATGCCCTCCCTGATACATTCTAGGTACTTCCCAGGAAAATTTAAAGGCAAGTTTCTGAGTCTAAAGAACTATCAATCTTAGTCTTCTACTAAGTTTCCCCCTAAAAATCCCAACTGTTGCACAACTCTGTTCAATCGAGCAGTGAAAGCAATGCAGAAAACTAGTGGCTAAGGTTCCCTAAAGCACACATTTTTTCTTATTTATTAGACACAATTTCCTTTACTAAGAGAACAACATTGAATGCAGGCTAGCAACAGCAGGAATTTCTGTGGAAAATACAGTTAACACTGGCAACACCCAGTTAAGTCAACGTGGATTTTCACAGTGGCTGAAATGGTTATGAGATCAAGCTGCAAACGAAAACACTCTGCAAAGGAAACAGAAGCCATACAGAAAAAGTGAGCGAACAATTAATGAAAAGTTCCTTTCACAGCTTTTGTACTTTGCAATGCAGTAGCTTTGGATTAGGACAATGTGAATCATGCTTAAGGAAGGATTAAAAGGACATTAAAGAAAAAACTCAACATCCGGTTGTTTAACAGCGAGATTCAAAACAAATTCTGAAGCCCAGTTCCAAGCTGGCAAATTCATCCTTATCACAGCGAAGCTCCTTGACTCTTGCATACTCTATACCACCTTCTCACAAAACACATGCGGTATTTCTCAGCTGGGTAACAAAGACGCAGCAGGCAGCGGCGGAGTAGCTGTCCGAGGGCAGCCAGCCTAGCTGCTTAGCTTGGCAGTTCCAAATGAAAACTCTGCAAGCCCAGCTGCACCTCTGCGTGTTCGTGCCCAAGAGATACGAGTCGGCCACTTTATACTGCTCAGGGCAAACGTTGCTACAGTGCCTTCAAAACTCAAGCATCTCTGTCCAGTCTACTCCTTCAGTCACGTCTGCGTTTTTCCTCAGAACCAAAATGGCCACAAAATTACTCCTGAAAGGCACATTTAAGCTGAACTGCCTGTGAAAAGATGGCAGTCACAAAAAATACCAGCTACCAGCAAGGCTGGTGGCAGCCAAATCCAACCCCATCCACAGCACAGGCTAATTTCTTCCCTGCATCCCTCCAAAAAAAGCTTCACCATGAAGAAGTACAGCACAGTTTATTTTGTGTGCTGAGGTGGTGGCATGCAACACTCCAAAGCAGCTCCTCCCCTCTGGTCTGTGCTAATACACCCCCACGCTTCTCTTAGAAAAAGAAACATGATCAGAAAACACCTTAACCAGAACATTTAAAAACCACTAGGTATTCAACTTCTGTTTAACACTGTTTTTTCCCTTGAAGACAGTAGCCAGCACACTTACCCACCTCAAAGGGCTACATAATCAGCTTATGTCATTTTCCCATTTTTACAGCTGAGGAAACAGATGCTTGGGAGAAAGCACGATTTGCTCATTGTCACACATCAAATCTGGGGCAAAACCAGGAATTAGAATCCAGGCTCTTGGATTCAGGGCTGGAGTCCCTCCTCTAAGCCACACTGCCTCGGTGAGCTATTTCACAGTTGGCTGAAGCTCAAAAGCCCGGTCTAGATGGGAGAAGATGCCAGTGCTAAAACAGAAGGCGAAAGCAGATACCCATCCCTACGCTACCAGTACAGTGTCATTAACAGAAACTGATAAAAATCTGCACAAAGAAAATTATGTTTCTGTCTTCCGATGCGGTGGCTCTGCTGAACAGTAACTAATGGCTGTAACTGGGGCAAATCACAAGCGTAGATAAGGCCCAAAGAAAGAAAGGGAGATCACGTTATGGAAGTGTGAATAATTGACTCCAAGTAATGCTCTGCTGCTAAGAGAAAACAGCCTTCAAGGGAGATCTCCACTTTTTGTCTCTTGCTCTAATCTCGGGAAACAAAAGGCAGGCGGGGAGTGCAACACCACAGCATACTGGGGGACTGCTCCCATCGCAAGCAAGCACACGGAGGAGGGGGGGACACGGCAATTCCGCTCTGCCAGCTGCCACCGCTTCCCTGCCACCGGCTGTCTGCACAAGACAGGCTCTGCTGTGCCAGCCACACCTGGGTACAGACAGACAGAAAATAATCTGAATCTAACCTCAAAATGAACCATCACCAAACAAGCGCCCTGTGGCCTGTTCTCTGCAAGCCCGGCAGTTACGCGATGCCTTGCCTAACCTGACCTTTGGGGACAGGGCTTGCTGTTAACCTGAAGTCTATCCGTCTGTTCCGGAGCGCTGGGGGATTACAGTCCTGTTGCACCATCAGATTAGGAGCGGACTGCTTTCAAAAAACAACAAGTGTCTGCTACTGCTGCTAATTAAAAAAAAAAAAAGTCAAGGGACTCAGTAATGGAAGGATAACGTCCACGTGAGGAGGGTTCAGTTTTGTGTTTTCTTTTGTCCTAATGCAACATGCCATGATTTTTATTTATCCATTTTATTGAAAATAGTATCTGACTGAGAGTTACTATGCTGTGAGCTGAGGCCCTATGTAAGCATAATCTGCATTCACTCTGCTGAGAAGTGTATTTTAAGCACTGTATTACCAGGGTTCCACCGATATGGAGGTTTTTGGCTATAAAGTCTCTCCATGGAAAAGAGCTCCTGCTAAGTGCAACTGTGGTTCCTCCTTCTGAGTCAATGCACCAGCCAACACCAGAACTGCAGTTTCAGAGCAGTTATCCAGTCTGGTCTCCCATATGACTTAGAAAGGGGTGAAAGTCTTTTTGCACTACCTCAAAGCAAATAAACCAGCTTACACAGAACAGTCAGTGATATAACTCAGTGAGGAGCAGGAGCAGCACGGGCTTGACCACAGGACAGAGAGCTAGAAATACCTTTTTTTCTATAGCAGTTCACTGCTCTGTGGTTCTGGGCAAATCACTTAACTTTCCCCACAGTCATCCACTTGTACAGGAAGGATAATTATACACAATTTCTTTCCTTGCCAAAAAGTAACTTGCTGTATTACAGAATTTAAAAGAAAGTGAGGGTGGTGAGGTATAATTACAAAATCTTTCTAAACTCTTTGGAACAGTCCAGTGTGTAATATCTACCTTGCCACTCCCAGCTCCAAATCCTGACACTGTGACTTGGGAGCAGCGGTTGCTATTAGTCTGCTAAAGACAACAACGCCATTTTCATTAGTAGAAAAAAAAAACCCTGAGCATATTGGAAACGTATCACCACATGGAGCACCCCACACAGAAATCACTCGATACAGTCCAGTACCTGTCTCTCATAAGCAAATCTATTCAACCCCCTGAGAAGAGTTTAACAAAAAACAACAACATGGCTCCTTCACCATGCCAGAGGGCAGATTTTCTTCATCCATCAGGATTAACGTACAGTTAGAGCCATCCTGTTAAAATTTTAGCGATGGGAATCTTAAAAGCTGCAGGCTACAGGAAAAGCACATTTTTGATAGCCCAGTATCTTCCCCCAGTCTTTGTTAGTTCACTCTCAAGATCCGTATCTCACTGAAGGTCAATTGTGGTTGAAAACATCCAGTACAGACTCTTTCATGATAAGAGTAAAAATAATGAAGACACAGCCATCCTGAAACAGTGCATGTTCAAATCTAGCAGGAAACCCAAATAAGATCCCTTTCTGATTTCGGCCAGCAGGACAAATGCCGCAGTTGAGAAGGTCACGGAAAAGAAAAAAAAGAGAGAGAAAGAGAGACCGCGTGCTTTTGCAGCAGCCTGCGACTGCTGTCATGTCATCACTCCCCTGAGTCTTTGCCCTCCTGCAGAAGAGATCTGGAAGAGAACAGTCTCACACACTGACTAGGAGGCAACTGCCTGAAAACTCACTCTGGGCCTGAAGAATGGGCAAGGAAGCCAGAGTCGTCATCTTCCAACTCCTTTAGAAGGGCAGACTTTTTGTTTTTAAGGAATGGGAACGTGCAAGGTTTTAGCCTTGCCTACACCGAGGTGGTTTTTTTCCTGTCTGAAGTTTTGCGAGTTGAGACATTTAGAAAACAGAAATACAAAGAACAATGCAAACTTCTACACTAGCATACAGCTATCAGGACAGAGGTATCACAACACCATCACAGCAATACTTTTTCATGAGTAGGCCATGTCTTGAGAGAGTCACTCTGAATCTAGCAACCTCCACGTCAAAGCAAATAAATACTATGCAAGGAAAACATAGCATGAAAAGTCTACAGATATCCTTAAAACACAATCGCTGATGAACTCGGTTTTCTGCGTTCCACAAGGATGTTCTCTATCACCACAGTAGTCTCCTTTTTTTTCATGCAGGAGAACAGGTTCTCTACCAATTCTACGAAAACTACCACCATGTGAATCCCAGAGACCATGGGCAGCACCCTGCGCCCTCGCTGGTGGATGTCCTCCTCAGCTAATAATCAACAGCTGCTTCTTCTGAGATCCAGTAAGACCACTGTATCGGAAGGTATGTGAGAAAAGAAAGCAGCACAATTCAAGGGTGAAAAACAGCAAGTTCTAGCACCCAAAAGGAAAGTTAGAAAGTAGACATTTAGAACAAATTATGTCAAGGAAATGATTTAAAAAACATAGGAGAAACATTAAGATTATTCAAGAGATATTTCTGAAAATGAATACAAGGATGTGAAGAATTTTTTCTTAAACGAAGCAGGACAGACGACAAGTCTATTGAGGGGTCTGCACAGAAGTGCTTTGCTTCATTACCCTGAGGAGAATAATGGTAAATTCCTCATCAAGGGATACTCTCTCATGGGAAATCAAGAAACTGCTTGCAGATAGAGAAGTCTCTAAGGAAGAGGCAGTTTAAGGACCTTAGCAGTTCTGAAAAAAAGCTTAAAAACAAAGCAGTGAGGTCTGGAACACTGACCTCATTTGGATCTCCTGTGCCACAGCAAGTGAATGGTATGAAGATATAGACACCACAGAACAAACAAGTGCAATTCAAGGATTACAATTCGTAGAGATTTATTTCAGTCAAGAAGCTGGACACTGAGACCAGTTAAAAGAAAAGACTAGCAAGTATCTGAAACAGTATTATTCATGCAGAACAAAGCCGTGCAGCTTTGTAAAGGTAAATAATGTGCCTTTACTCCTTTGAATTTGACAAATGCCAAAGTGAAAGATCCAGTAGATATAGCAGATCTGGGTTTTTGAACCACAATCCCCAGTTAAATAATTATTTGAAGGTGAAGATTCTGCCAAGAAATAAACAGCAAGTTTCTGACAAAAAAAAAAAGTATACATCTGTCTCTCCTGGAGGGAAAGGCCCTGGATGTCGATGTGAGAGATTTTATCAGCATGCTAATACTCTGAAGAAGTCAAGAGATAGCAGGCAGGCGCATGACCTACACGCTGTCAGCAGCTACCTCTTCAGTAAGCTGAAAGTACCGATCCATTCAAGGGAGTAACAAGAGCTCATGATCTGTCCAGCCAGACACTCCCAGCACCTACCTCGACCCAGCACCCACAGCCACTCAGTAGGGCTGCCAGTCAGATCAGCTCATCAATCCTACTGATAATAAATTTATTCATTTTTCAGTAGGGTCAATTTTCAGTCAGATCACTGAACTGATTCAGACCACAGGGCAGGCGCACAACCTCCCGGGTTCACAAAACAGAACAGTCTTGTGAGAGGAGCATATTTCTCACAGTAGCTTGAAATGGCCATAAGACCATGCCCCAACAATAGCAAAACAGTTTAATATTCACTTTCGAGTAGGCCCACAACTGCAGCCACCACAGCAGACAACAAGGCCCAGACAATGTTGTCACCAAACCATTTTCCAAATAGCCATGCTCCTTTTCCTGATGCCTTTGCAGCTGGCACTCTTGGGTCACGCAAAACAATCCTTTTCCTTCTAGACACTGGACAGCCATGGTTACCAGTGAGCTTTTATATGATTTGAGTATCTCTCAGCTAGTAACTGGATGGAGGCACATTCCATGGGGATCACCAAACCATTATCAGTAATTACTGAGCTGGGCTGGAATTCACACTTGTGATTTCGCTGAAGAAGGTCCCATCTCAATATCCTGAACCATCCACTCTTCACATCTAATTTGTTCCAAAATTAGACCTCTGCTATCTGCCACCCCCACCCTGCCTGCAGGATGAGCCTCTTTCCATGTCAGTGGTTTACACAACAGCAGGTTGTTCCTTACTTTCCAAGGAACGCAGTTATCAGAGCTTTGTCACTGCTTTTTGAAGAACTGATCCAAGGGGCTAATTCATGCTTTCCTCTATGATGATCTTTTTATATAAAGAGAAAAATTTCTCCATACCGAGTTCCTGGTTCACTAACCCTTCTGATCAGGGTCTCACAGAGCAAAGGAGGGACACAAAATGTGAAGCACTCAAATCCCTACGGATTCCAAGAAAATTCCCATCTCTATCTACAGACTATTAGCTCTCTCAAGTTATTCTTGGTCAGTAAAACTCACTGGAGAGTCATGTCTGCCCCTAACTTCTTCAATTCCCTTCTACTAAGAATTGTGCTAGTAGGTGATCATTCCCCTCCTGTGTCCAGAGCCCGGGGCAGGTCCAGCCGCGCCAGGTTCACTGCAAGTGGCATCTCAGGAAGCAGCAGGCACAGAAATACTTTAGTTCTCCTCCACGCTTCACATGTATCACTTAAGATTTAGCTGGTGCTTGTGCTACTTTCGGCCATTCTGTGCTTAAAAGCAGGGAGGCAATATGGCCCACCATCTTGTTCCATTAAAGGGAGGAAAAAGAGGGCAGTTCAGCAAGGCAACAACTGGAACTGTCACGCAGTGATGTAAAGCTCACACCAGTGCCAGGTAATGCCTTCCCGCTTCAGGCACATCTATCTGTCTCTGCTATGGTCCATTTTCAGCTATTGTTGTAAAGGTCTCTTTGACCTCCCTGCACTTAGGTTATAGATCATATAGATTTGTGTAGGTGTTTTCTTGGTTTTGTTCTTCTGCAGAACTAGAAGTCAGTCACCAAATAGAGAGAACTAAAGTAGAGATTAAAGAAGAGCAAGAAGACAGGTTTAGTGACCATAACACATTCTGTAGAGGAGATGCTCTATAAAAGGACTAAATATCCATCCCACCAGAGCACATTTGCAATGCACACATTTCTGGCTACTAAGGTACTGTGCCAAACATGGCAGTAAATCCTCAACTGCTTGGCAGACCGTCTCAACACAAACATTACTGAAACCAAGGAATAAACGCATCCAAAAATTTATTTTTCTGGGATCCACTTGCTAAGGGAATGCTCAATAAATATAATTCAGAGTAGGCTGGCACTTCATGGAAATGCTTAAGAGTCAAAACCTTCCCCACCCCAAAATAAAGAAACAGTTCGTTTGAATTTCTACAGTTCTCCAACTCCTTCTATAATCTGCTTTGCAGAAACCAAGGCAGTAACTAGCCTAGGGTGGTAGCATCAGTTCTGAATATACACTCGAAGCATTCACTCACCAATTAACATTGATTCTTTCTGGTACTCTCTGCTGAGGTGGCAGCGCTGGGTCACACAGGACACGTATCTCTCCAGAACATACCAGCACATTTCATAGTAGAAAGGATAACGGAATTTGGCATGCACCTGAAAGCAAGATCGAGACTGTCAGCCCATGGGGAAGGGAGAGAAGTTTGCAGCACAAGGGTCGGTCATCATTCTCATC
>Ga0181612_110207_pt1 | contig 27063 bp, 16 predicted proteins | sample HoacroProtozoa21_FD_119630 | JGI IMG/M metagenome (GOLD analysis project Ga0181612, IMG submission 119630) | Hoatzin crop microbial communities from Cojedes, Venezuel. Combined Assembly of Gp0051906, Gp0051904, Gp0051908
CAAATGCATACTCTCAGGAAAGCCATTTTCTGCTTAATGTGGAAAAGAAGAATAAAGCAATCTTTTATTCCACTTTTATACAATCTTGTCAGGAAAGAGAGGCGGATGAAGAATTACAATCTTCAGAGATGCCATCAAGACTCCCTAAACACAAACCTTATCAACCCCAGTCTGTAATCATGTCAAATTTCACAAATTAAGCAAGACTGGATTCTGCTTCGGACACCTCCAAGGAAAACCGATGATACAATAGGAGCTAGCATGCACAATTCCTTAAGCAGACCTCTTTTTCCCCTGAGTGGAGAGCAATAAGATGAATATGGAGAAAGTATGCGAGTCCTCCCTTCCATTCCCTAAAGAGGTTCTCGACTGCCCTCCTCGCCCCCACAGAATGAAAGCTTTCTCTGACCTATTTTCGTGTTTCGTATTCCCTGCACTGCATGCCGGAGAGCATGCCCGGAGCGGCACCGGGAGCTCACGCGCCCGCCTGCAAAGAGACAGAAAACGATGTAAGAACAAGCTAAGACAGGAGAATTGATCTCTTCAATATCCCATTGGCAAACACGTAGCATTCAGTTCCCAAATGAGTCTAAACAAGTTCCCCGTGCCATTTGAAATGTGGTAGAGGTTATCCTTCCTTGCTTACAGGTCCTGCTCTGGAAGTCCACAGGTCTCCCATAGGTTTTCTGTGATACCTGCCAGACCTCTGTGGTTGCCGGGGGTACTCGAGGGCATCTTGGGTGGCATTAGGCAGCTATTATTAGGCAACTTAATCAAGCCCTTAGTTCCTAGGACTGCTTTGCCAAATATCTGATTTTAGCTGTCAGTGATGCAATGAGTGGACATTTCAAATGCTGCAGAAAATGAGAATTGTCACAATGTGACCCACCAGATCTGCCAAACCGAATAAAGTGCTCAGCAAACCGTGAAAAATTCAAAGACCAGCACCTGTAAATGGGACTGTACACTTGAAAATGAATCCAAAGCATTCTATGATTCTGTGATTTTTGACTAGTCACTTTGCTTCCATTGGATTTTATGCATCAGAGGGGAGAGTGCTGTGCAGTAGCAACAGCAAACGAACCCAAGGAGAAAATAATGTTAAGGCTTCCTGAGATTAATTAGTGTCGACACTACCACCATTGAATATTTTGATGAATCCTTAAAAGTCTCCAAATCTCATAAAATGAAATCTTACGAAGGATTTGCTTTCATTATAAGTCGATTTAAACCTAAAAAACTTGGAGAAGAATGTTCTTTATCTTGGTAGTATTTTATTAAATAAAGTCAATAAATAAAATTGTAACATAGGAATAATTTTCCTGGAGTACTGTATGACAGTAAACTAACTTTCTAGGATGGGTGGGGAGAGAGGTAGTAACACTGTTCATTTTAATAAGCTGCCTTGATAATTCTCTGCTGCTTCACTTCCAGAAAGTGTAAGTAGTAATGCTTGGAATATTTCTGAATGTGAGTAGGAAATTCACCTTTCATTTGTGTATCTGCTCTTAAATAATATGAATGTTAAAATAACAGTATTCCTGCAATTGGTAAAGGAGACAAATACATAGTCTCTAGGGAATGGCATCTATAAGAATGCTCCCACAGAAAATCCTGATGTTCTTCCTATTGATGCAACAGTTAAAATATTTTCATGTTATGTTCCATCCCCATATGGTTTTCTTCTGTGTTGTTTTCTCAGTTGATGGAGGGAAATTCCCTAGACACATTTTACATAATTGCTTGTATGGTTGCTGTTGCTTACATTTGTTCTGTCAATTGTGGATAGTTCTTATTTCCAACTGTTTTGTTAGAAGTGTTCAGAATGCTTAAAAATTCTAGAATAAAGTATATTTAACACAACCACCCACTTGCAGAGCTCTACAAAGCTGGAATTCATCCCTCAGCTGTTCTCTCCGCAACCAGCTCTGTCTCATGGAAATACCTTCACTGTTTTCTTTTACTTACTTTAACACTTTTTTGAATGTATTTTTATTGATTTTTATAAATTGTTTTGGTACTTGTGGAAGGTACGTTTTCACCACTGTTTTTATTTGCAGATTGCTTTTGCCCCCTTTGAGGCAATGCCAGCTGTTGAAAAAAGCCCAGGCTCTAGAGCCAGGAATTGTGAGGTTCCCGCGCACTTTGGGTGATGATGATTTCCAGATTAATTAATAAAACGACTCTGTAGCATCCTACAAGTATTGGCAGTTATCCTCAGTATTTCAATGGGGGAACATTTCCTTTATAGCTTAGGAGAACTGATGTAGAGTGAAATTAGATGAGGAGCATTACTGAGATTGGAACTCGTTTCTTATTATCTACCTCCTCGCTAAATGTACCAGAAGGTATTACTCACCCCTTCTTTTCTGTAGCATTTTCCCCCATAGCAGAATGATGCAGTAATACTGCCATTAGCCATCCTGATGCTTTGAAACAGCGTTAAACCCGTGTGCGTAGATACGATTGCCTGAGGTGGGAATGAAGGTGGGCTCCCCACAGGGATCTCCCTGCAGCATTTCAGATATTTTTTCCCCAGCGTGTTCCATCTCTCACTTTGAAAGTCAAAGTACAAAGTCAAATGAAATCTGACCTGGTCAAGTATTGTTTCAGTAGACTTGCAGAAGCCTCCACAAATTGGATCTATGACTTAGAGAAGTTACACAGGTTTTTAGTTTTGTTTGGTTGGTTGGGTTTTTGTTTTTTAATTCCAAAGAGTGTGCTGTTGAACATATTAGAGGTGACGTGAGGGTGAATGCTTCTGAAGCATATGTTCTGCAAAGAGCTATTCAATACATTAATCTTTAAAAACCCAAGTATCCTGTCTTGTAATAAAATAAGATGACAAATCTCATAAGGCAAGTTGTTTTATTTGGGCTTTCTTCATTTACTGAAAAATGACTTGGGAAAAACTACCTGAAAGTCAAACCAAAAGCAATAGATTGTGCCTGTAAGAATTCATAAAGTTCATTATGTACACAACGATGCGGCAAAGGAGGAGAGCTGAATTTTTAGTAGCACTGGATGAAAATTAAAATAATCTTGGGGAAGTAATATGTTGCAAAGTGATAGTTCAGTATGTTTGAAACTCATTTGAATTCAGCACTGATGATAAGTGAGATCTTAACAGAATATTTTAGGTGGCTTTTTAAGTCTGTAATCCGAAGGACAGAAAGTTTTTTATTTGGTGTCTACATAAAGCAAACAAAAAAAGTTTTTTGCTTTCTTTTTATTGGATGAATTTAGAATACTTGTCCAGTTTTATATGTTCCCATAATAACCCTTCACTGGGGAAACAGTCTGTCAGTTATTCCTATTTTTCATTTCAGATTTTTACATTCTGCTTCTAACACAAAGAAGGTGAGAAGTAAAACTAATTTCCCAAGTGATTTTGTTTTTCTTCATAATGAGAAATGTAATTTGTAATGTTTCAGATGATGTAGAAATCAGCTACAGATTTAAATAGCAAATTTCCACTTTCTATTAATATGACAGCTGAAGAGCTGCCTTTCCCTGCGTATGTGGCCATCCTGCCATCAGTGATATGAACAGGAGGTGCTGTACTTGGGAGGGTTGTGGGTTTTTTTTGGTTTGGTTTTGTTTTTTAAACTACTTATAATGAGCCATAGTCATCTATCAGGATTAATTTTAGGGTACAGAAGGAGAAGCACTTTCCATTTGAGCTCTATTTGCTGTAAATAAATAACAAGCTGAGAGAGCTATGTAAGGCAGCTGCCAGCACAATTGTAGTTTCAAATCAAAATAAGCATATAAAGGGAATAGCCCTGAGAATTTGATGATGAGTCCTTAGGGTATTTCTAAAGGTTTCTGACAGTAGTTTACCATCCTAAAAAAGCAAGTTATCTGCCTGAATATCTTTTAGACACAGGACACATTGAAAAAATGAAGGATATTTATTCGGTGAAGGAGAGTTCAGCAAAGTAACCTTAGTTTTGCCTGCTGTTCACTAGTAATTTCATATCTTAAGGGTGGGTGTCAGGAGGACGGGGCCAGACTCTTTTCAGAGGTGCCCAGAGACAGGACAAGGGGCAACGGGCACAAACTGAAGCATAGGAAATTCCAGCTGTACATGAGGAATAATTTCTTTAGTTTGAGGGTGACGGAGCGGTGGAACAGGCTGCCCAGAGGGGTTTTAAATATCTCCTTCTCTGGAGATACTCAGAACCCGCCTGGACGTGGTCCTGTGCAGTCTGCTGTAGGTGACCCTGCTTCGGCAGGAGGGTTGGACTAGATGACCCACAGAGGTCCCTTCCAACCCCTGCAATTCCATAATTCTGTGATTCTGAGTAGTGCAAAGAAGCCGTGCACTGGTGTTGAAGTTACGGGCAACTGGTGGCGTGGCAATGTGAGATGAGCAAAAGGAAGATCTGTCAAACCCAGTTACCTTTTTTACCTTTTTTACCTGTGGCAATGCAGATGACTAAGCCATGGTATGGGAGCAGGGCAAACATGCAGTGCTGGATGCTGCTGCGCTCCCAACCTGCCAGGGCTTGTGGCTGGGGCACTTTCTGAGCCAGAAGTGTTGGGTTTTTTTAACTACCAACATGTTTGGAGGCACCGCAGCAATTCTAAGGAAAGATGGGAAGAACAATTGTTCTCAAAGGTTTTTATGGAGAGGTCCTCCCATAGGCAGTTCCTGTGAGGGACGGCCTGAAGGAAACATGTATTTTTGACAATTTAATACATGGTTAGCGGGGACCGAGATTAAAATGGCGAGTAGGAGGTGAGTTACTGGCACAACATGAGAAAGAATACATAATTGTTCCATGTCACCTTAGAAAGATAGATTGCCATTGTTGCTGATGGAAGTGAAATGATTCACTTGCCTGTGTTGAGAGGTCTCTCTCTCTTTCCTGGAGTGTTTGAGCGGTGAGAGAAGTGCCCCAAGCAGTAATGGCTGTAACAGCCTGTTAGTTGGACTGAAACTGAAGTCAAGCTACCAGTGGGCTGCAGGGTTAGAATTGAATAGCTAAGATGGTAGAAGCACTCGAGTGCCTTCTGAGGTTTTACTTAAGCTGCTGCCAACTGACTCGATACCTCTCATCTGAATAAAGACTTCAAGTGAAAATGTTTCTGTCTTTTCCTGGTGAAGTGTTTCATCAGTCGTCCATAACTCTTGGGTGTATGTATGACCATCTTCACGAACAAGTGTAACAAAGAGATTGAAATCTGAAGAGAAATATTTTTTTTTCAATTGTAGGATTTATTAGTTTTTAAAAAGCCCTCCTTATTCCCATGATATTTTTCTGAATACAATTGAAATACAGCAAAGTCTTTGTTTTTAGGACAAAAAGTTAGGTTTGATTTTAATTATGTCATCGGAACCCCTGGACTGTGTTGTCAAAGTATGAAGACTATCAATATGGATGGAGCACTGTCATATTAAATAGACATTTCCCTCTGCATCTGTTATCTTCCTCCTCTTTCTTTTTGCAGTAATGTAGTATTTAGTGAGGCAGACGAATGTCCATGCTGGTAGGTGTGTGAAGGAAAAGAATTCACTGTTTAATTTAAATTTGAGGGCAAATAATTAAATAAAATGCACAATAAAATTAGTTATAAAATAAACAATATGCAAAGTGCGTATTAAATATAGACTGTAGTTACTCTGTATGGGCCAGATTTTGGCTAAATCACTTTGCGAAACAGGCTTTATATTCTCATCAGAATTTTGCTCCTTGGCAGATAATGAGATTTCCTTCCTAGCAGGTCACTGACAAATTCCATATTTCCATCAATTCCAAAATGTTGAGTTTACTGCTGTATCAGTTAGCTCTCTTCTCGGTTTGTGGTGAGTATACCCAGACATCCTGGGGCTTCAGGAGAGAGCAAGGTCAATTCAATCATAAATTCCTGATCCAGGTGCCTTGAAGAGTGGTGGAGAGAAGTTCTTGGCCATGCCTGTGGACGTGCAGGAGCACCCACACAGGCTCAGGCCGGCCCGGAGGTCAGAGAACAAGCTGTTAACAGGACCTATGGAGTGATCGTTCCACTAATATAGTGTATGACTTCCTTCTGCCAGTTATATGTAAATCATAATATTTTGTAAATGCTGACAGCCTGAAGATTTTTCAGCTTTTCCATGCTTTTGGTCGATTCGCTATCTTCTAGCAGTGAACTCCACAGTTTATTTATGCTTGCTGGGAAGAAACATCTAATTAATATTTTGGTGGGTTTAAACCTGTTGCCTGAATTGGAAATTATGTATTTTGGATATCTTGCAGTGGTCTGACTACCATTAAAATGGGAATAGGATATGTTATCACACAGCAGAAATAACTATTTTGTCCTTTTCCACAAGCAAAACTTAGGATTTCTTGTGGTAACTATGTAGACATGAGCTGTATGTACTCTCTCTCTAACCAGCTTTATTGGCTAGGAGTGAATTCCAGGGCCTTAGATCACACTTTAGAAGATTTAAAAAAAATATTTCCCTAGAATAATAGCAGGTTCATTTATTTTTAGCACAGAGTGTAGCTAATGCATTTTATTTTCAGATACTATTTATAAACTGTTTAATTTTTTCTGTGAGACCCAACTTGAATTTAGACTCTTATTGCTCTTTAGCAGTAATTAAAATTTGTTTTGTATAAGCTTAGCTATATAATCAGCTAAAAGAAGCAATGAATTTCTGTAGCTTCTGAAGTCTACAAAGGATTTCTTTTGGCTAGTGGCTGTCTGCTATTCAATCACTTCAAAGCTTTGGTATGATCCTTAGCTATGGCAAATACAGGTTCATTTCGGAAAGAAGTTGTCTGGAGAGCAGTTAAGAATGTTGACTTCACGGAAATATAGCTTGGGTGAAATTTGTGCTAAAATAAAATCGATTACCCTCTTCTTCTTGAGGAAAGATGAAAACTGCATTACTCTTGGTGGTCAATTTAAATGACCATTTCTAAGGAACCTATTCTAAATTTCTTAGGGACAAGAGCAACAGGAGTAGTTGAGGAATGTGAAATGAGTACCTTCAAGAAAAATTGGTTACTTAACTGGCTAACAAGGAAGAAAGATTGAAACTGTGTGTTCATTTGGCTCAATACAATTTCTGAATAACTTCTGAAGTTGATCAAGTTCCTGTGGATTTATTGATTTACACTGTGGAATGAGATGAGGATTTACCTCATGGAGCTTTCCCGAAATGGAGGTTAAACTTTTTTAATACAAATCAAAAGGACACGAGTTCTCAATTCTACCATATTAATCTGAGTGTTAAGAGAATCCTTCTTTCAAGAAAATTTTTCTACAGTGTATCTGGCCTTACATTTGAGCAATGTCTTATCTATGCATGAGGCAGGAGCCGGTCACTGTCAGTCAGCTGGTTTGCACTTTCTTGCTGCTGTGCAAGGCAGCCAGCAGGAATTCAGTAAGATCCGGCTGCTCAGCGTCCAACTTGCCCTGGCGTGAGGTAGGCTTGTAGGATTCCAGTGCAGGCTCCAGCTCCTGCTATCTCATTCAGCGCTTAAATGTGGATCGGGAGGGAGAGGGTTTGGAGAGCAGTGATCATGAGTTGGGAAATCAGGCTGATAGGAGAGCGGAGGAGGATGTAAGAAGGCTGAGCTTCTCTTTCACAGGATATAAGCATTTTGAGGTCTCCTTGAATTCAAGGTGATACTTACCCTCTTAAAAATAGATGTTCACATATGCAAATAAATAAAGATCATGGTCTCCTTATATTCAGGTAAAAATAGTAATTTTACTTTTATATAATAACTTAAAGCAGCTCTTCTGCTTTTTATGGAGTAGCTCTATATTAATACATCTGAGTTCAGAATTTGACCCTAGCAGTATAATTAAATGATCTTGCTATTGAAGCATGGCAAACATCACCGCCTGGAGATTCCTGACTTTCAGTGAGAATGAAATTGGGCTAGCACTGTGCCTGCAGTGAGAGGGATGCTGGTCTGACTGATCGAATACCGATTCAGTCTTTTCAACTTCAGCTTCTATGGTGCCTTGAAATATTTGCAGAATTTCCAGGCTTTGTTTCCTATTAGCAATCTTTGGGACAGCTGTTGTTGAGTGCCAGCTTAAGGGATAAGAAAGCAAATCTAACTTCCAGGGTCTCATCTTTGCCTGTGTTCCATAAAAACTGCGGTCATTGTCCTGCAGAAAGGCGTGCATGCATGCAGAGTCATTATTTCCTCACTTGAAAGATGAACTACATATTACTGCCTGATGGAGCTTTTCTTTTTTCTTCTTACTTTTCAGTTCACATGCACAACTTGGGTTTTGATCAGCTTGACAAGTTCAATCTCAGTCTGCATGGTGATGTTTATTGTAGATTTGACTAGAACAGAGTACTTATGACTGGCAGTATTCTCATATTACATACATATTCATCTTTTTACCTGACTCAGGTGCTTATTGCTTTTATAGCCTTTCTGCCCAACCATCACAAGCACCTGGTAATTTCATATATTCCTTTTCTGCATCGTTCAGGTAATCTTCCATTGCTGCACAAATGTTAACACTTACTGACAAAGGAGACTTGCAGAAAAGTAACTTAATATGCAATCAGAAAGGGGCTTTCTGTGGAAACAGTCATGGTTCTAGCATTATTCCTACCCAGGGGTCCAACTACTTTGTCAATGAGTGAAATACACTCTGAAAAAAGAAATAGAGACTAATATACACAGCCAACATCTGAAGATCAATACAGTCTTGGACCCATCTCGGATTTCTTCAATGTGTGGCTAGCACTATGGATGTAAAAGGAATTTTATACATAGATATATAGATAGATAGATAGATGGATGGATCCATATTTTCAAAACTGATAAGCAAATTTGATCCTTGGTGCTTAACAAGAGGCAGTTCGAAATGGGTTGATTTTCTAAAAGTGCCAAGACACCAAACATTACAAATTTGGTCTCTTTTGGGGATTTCTAATTGAACATTTGTCCATATTGGAGGAAGAACCAAAACAAGTCAGTTTTTATCTCCTAATAACATTCTTTGTCTCAGGAACTTCCACATTATATATGATGTCAGGAAATAAATGAGAACTATCAGCTGAGGGTAAAGTAAAACAGACCACAAAATTTCACAATAGGGCTGTGTATTTTTGCCGGACATGTATTGGTGGTGTGAAAAATAGTCATCTAATAGTGGTTGCCATCCTGACTCAGGTATCCTATCCATATCCTGAGATAAATAAACATGAAAATATTTCAGATGCTGTCGTTAATACAATGCTATGTGCTTTGCCTTTCACACTGTCCCTTGATTTTTATACAGTTCAGCATAATGAAAACACCAGCAAAGCAGTATATGTTGGCTGTCCAGTGCGAAAACACAGTTGACACCTTAGCCAGACACCTCACAGAGGAAAGCCAGCCCCAAAGGCTTCGCAAGAATCTCAGAAGATGCCGCTGCTTATTTACACAAGGCAAAACAGCAAGAAAATGCCTTCCTCGAGGAAGATGTCGCGGTGTTGTCCCAAGGCAACAGTAGAGAATCTGTTGTCGTTGAAAAACAGATGTTATGCAGGGAAGATAAAAGACAACCAGGAAAGCTGACCAGACTGAAAGATTATGCAGCCATACATTTCTGCAAGATGGAAGTCAAATGCATTTGCTTTTTCTTGCTCATTCAAAAAGCTTTACAGTAAACAGGAAAGTCACAGAAAGGGGTAAGAAGCACGGGTTTCTTCCCCAGTAATTCTGTGCGTTAGGCAGAGCAGACTATTCCACTGCTTGCACTGGCAAAAAGGAGGACAGCAAGGGCAGTCCAGTCACAGCAGATCACTGATTTGTGCAGGGTTGCAAAAATAATGGCAAGTCGGAAACTGACCTGGAATTTGTGTGGCTTGAATTCATCTCTAGTTTCAGTCAATAGGGACTGTGCCCTTCTCAGCATCATTCAGTGGCTAAGCCTGCAGTGGTTCCAAGTCGGTGTTAACTTTCCTCTCCCTGTCATTTTAAGATTTTGCAACCGTAGTTCTGTTTTGTGCTAATGTTCATTAACCCCCCTCTTGGATAATATGAGTTCTCAAAAGGCAAAGCTTGTTACACATTTAGACACATCCTATTGATTAGCACACTTGTGTACTCTAGGAACTCTTGTCGCATTGCAAATGTACTGCAGGCTGTAGAATCTTCTTTCTGACTGAGCGAGAGAGGTAACGGCTCTCTCCCCCACCATCCTCCGCCTGTGTTATCTACCAGACATCTTAAATTTCTCTTTAGGTAAGACTGATGACTGCCCTTAGCCCTAGAAGAGCGCGGGATCCTGCAAAAAGGCTAGCATGAAGAAACAGTCAGGAAAATTTGGTACATTTTCACTCTCCAGCACTTCGGGTTTTCAGTTCAACATAGACTAAAATAGAGTCAAAACCACTGCAGATCTGTCTCTTTCCAAAACAGCTCCTTGCCAGCATCTCCATTTGAACCATTAAGCATTGGCTCTGTATTTCTTCCTGATCACTATTGTGTTAGGTAGGAGAATTAAACATCTTTTTCCACTCAGTTTGGCAAACTGCTTCTTCAAAGCTGCCCCTGGAAATTTTTGCCTAAGGCTGTCCTTCCTTTCTTGCCCTAATAGGAAAGTAGCTGTCTTCTGTTTTTATCCTTCAACATGCAGCCTCTGCAATTTCTCTACAAAGCTAGAATCTTCTCCGTAGTTTGTTTGTGGAATTATATCACAAAGTATAAGTTCTTCACAGTATGCTAAGAAAAACAAGATAAAATATGAAAACCTGGCATATTTGGAAATGTTTGGTTTTTCCGAAGTAGTATAGAAGTATATAGAGGTGCGCAAGGTATATTCTTGTAATTCTCTCTGAAATACTATTGTGTATGATGCTTATTGCAGCAATGAGAGAAAGTCTGGCTGTTTTAACCCCTCTCTGAGAAGAAAAAGAGCTGCACCCATGTTTGAGGGTTGCTCCTGCTGTCACCTGCAGCAGCTGTTGCTCCAGAAGAGTTTATTTCTGTGGATATCTAGGAAATGCTTTGCACTGTTCCAATGCTCTTTCAGAGAAAACATTGAAAGATTTTCCTTGATCTCCAAATGGTTGTGCAATCTTTTTTGCCCTTACTATACTCAAGTGTTTTTGGGAAGTCAGGTAGGCTTTTGCATACAAGGGGGGGAGGGATTAAATCAGCCAAATTAGATGCCAGTTATTGAAGACGTGCAGTTGCCCAAAATCTAGACAGATGTACCCTGGAGTGGGTGTCCAGATGCTTTTTGAAAATCCTACTGAACTGTCATGTATCTGTCTAAGAAACTGAAGACCCTTATGGTTCTGGCACCAAATATACACAGCTTCACTTAGCAGGCTTAAAGTGAAGCTAGTTTAACATCTTTCTGTTCAGATGAACCATAAAACTTTTGGTAAGTTTACCAAAGCTAAGTTACCAAAGTAAGCAATTTAAGTTACCAGTTTTGATAACTGCAGTCCCCCAGATTTCTTGATTTTCAGGCTATTTGGGTTACCTGCTCTTGATTTTGTGTATGATGGAGACCGTGAGCACTCCTTGCAGGGAATGCTATTTATTGCAAAGCCAAAGGACTACCATAGCTGTAACTGCGTGTAGATGACGACCTGCCCAACAAGACAAGATAAATGGCACTATTGTTTGTGCTGATGTTGACTGTTGTGGTGTGTGTTCCAGCACTGAGATCACAGCTGACCTTGCTGAAATGTAAAGCTCAGGCTTTCTCTAATTTATGCCCAAGGAAGTCACCTAAACCGAAAGCAAATTTAAGTCAGTTCAGTCTGGTCAGCGTCCAGAACTGTGACAAGCGCAAAGAACGTGCATCGCTTTTCTTTGAGACAGGCATGATTGCTGGACCTCTTTGCTAGCCAGCCTCGCTATCCTTCTGGTACAATGTGGCCTTAAAATGCAAGACAAAAAGTGGGCCTTGGGCTTCTGATGTCTGAATACAAGTGTTTCTCCTTAATATCATACAATACATGAAAGGAAGCATCAGGAAGGAAATATACCCTGTAGCATCATTCTCAGGGGAAGATATAGTTCAACAAAACGAAAATAAATGAGTTGGTATTATCATAGTATAATACTGTGATGTTATGTACAACAGATGCATTTTTCTGGTAAGGGTTTAATCCCTTCAGGCCCATTAAGCAACGGGAAAAGTTTAGAAGGGATGCTGTTAAAAGGCGACATTAATGCACCTTAAAAGAGAGTAGTTGGAGCAGAAATCACAGGAGAAATACAGTACAAAATAGTGAATGAAATATTTATACTTTCGACTGAAGCTGAGTTTATGCACTTGAGGGAGAAGCCCTGTTGAGATGGGTCTTCCCCTTTCTTCTGTATCTTTTTTTCCAATTGCTCAGACACAGCTGTTGATTTCACAACCACTCTGAGGTTGATTACGTTAGAAATCATAGGCCTGCCTGCTCAGCACGGCCAATGACACACAGAAAGTCTGGATGTATTCTAAGCATGTAGCCTGGGTAAAGGAGATTTCTTTTCGTGTGCTTCAAGGCATATACTGGTTCTTCAAATTTTAGTGGGACTGGATCAACTTTCCTGTCTTACTCTAAACAGAGCAAGTTAATACGCAATGTAAGGCTTGTGAACGTTCATGGGAAGTCTCACTTGAGGGCCAAATATGCAGCTAGAATAACTTGGCATATGTTCACTGACTTATCCAAGGCCCACGACTCTCACATTTATGTACCATTACTTTTAATTATACTTGTTCAACATGAAGCAAAACTGCGTAATAAAAAGCTATGAAAGCTTTTTGGGGAAGACATTCCAAAGCAGATGGTGGAGGAAGGAGCCTGGCTTGAGAGTAAATTTTGTGCCTTTTAGAACCCTCTAATTTCTCTTTGGACTTTGACACTGAGATTGCTTATACAGGACCATTCTCCTTTTAAAACAATTATTTATGGTTACTAGAAGGTTATTTATTTTCAGATAGCTTCTAAAAGAAGAGCAAAATTCAAAAGCAATTTTGTGCCTTGTATTCTCCAAAAGGGTTCTCATGTTTTCTCTGCACGGCTCATTTCTTCCTAGAGGGTCTTTTCCAAACACCACCCTCCTATTCAGTCTCATTTATACTTGCTACTGGCATTCAGCTTACTGCATTCCTCGCCACAAATACAGCAGTTGCCTAAATGGAAAAAGTGAAGAAAAGGTGTTCTTTGGCATTTGCTTTTCTTGATTGTTTTGGATTTTTTTAAACCTTAATGTACTGCAATTTGTAAATTCAATATAAGGGCAAAATGATCTTGGCAGGGTGCCCCTCTTGTGTTTCAGTTTCCTGAACTATTTTTAAGCTCACAGTTTTATGATATGATAGAATGTCTTCCCCTGCCTTTTTCATAGCTTTTAATGAAAACACGCAGATCTCTTGGACATTCCCATTAGCTCTTTCATACAGAACATTTAATGCTCTTGATTTTTTGCTTAGGAGTGGCCTTAGTTTTTCAGGTTTTTTTAGATTTATTTTAATAAATAGATTTAGATTTTTTAGGTTTTTTAGATAAATCTGAAGGTGCAGAGGTGCAAGGCATATTTCACAAGCTCCGAAATGAGTAAGCATCTAAACTAATTGTCCTCAAATAATTTTACAAGGAGTAGCAGTAACATGCTTTGTGAATGCCTCTTTCTTAAGCATATGACTAAGCTGGACTGGCCATCAGAGAAGATAATTTGCACAGAAAGTCTTAAAATTGCAGCCCTTAAGAATGGTTTGGGAACGTGATCCACTGAATAATGTTTTTATTTGTAGCGTCAAATCAAGAGCATATGTAACAGTGAAAACCATTCCTTGAGAACTGTCAAATCTAATCTTTCTTTGTTTTGCTGCATTAATGAGTAATCGATACATAAAGAAAGGAAATGTAGTAATTCCTCCTGATGCTTGTAGAGCCTTTTTCTTCCTCAAAATGTGTTAAAGATGTGAACTCATTTAATCCATCCATGTTAATTTGTTTAATCCATCCAACACTTCACTGAGACTGGTAGTTATATACTACTATTTCTGTCCAAGAGGGAGGAGAGGGCGGGTGGCTTAGGTTGCTTCATTAACTTTTTTGTGGACAGGAAAAAGGGGCACAGTTGGATCCCATTTTAGAACTAAGGATTTCCTGATTTTCAGTCTTCTGTTTACACAACTGCATTGTGCTGCTCTGATTTGAACTAAGCATTCCCTGGCTTAGGGGACCGAGGTGGTGTAGATGTAATCAAGATGTCCAAGTTTGTGTATCTCCAGTAGGCACAGCGGTACTTTGCTAGCTGTTACACGAAGCTTCCTGAAAATCATCTGGGCTTGTCCAAATGGATCTCGTAGGTATGGATCCGTTGCCTACTGGTCAATTTAGGACATTGTATTTTCTCCGTGATTTTAAATCAAAACACCATATCATACTGAACTTTGATATTTCTTTTACTGTTTTGAACTGAAAGGTGCTTTGTTTGCAAACGATGCATTGTAAGTACAAGGTAGCATTTTTCTTGTTTACTTCTTCTTAGGACTTTTTCCTTTCCAATATTAAGGATGCTTTTTCAGGGTGGAACACAGGGAATTTATTGTGTAACACCTGTTTAACAAAAGAGGGACTTGATTAATTTCCCACTCATGGTGCTCAGAATGTTCCCCTTTGTTGTCATTTTCTCAGGGTTATTACTCATTACCCTTATTCATTCTGCTTTGATAGAGGTAAATAGCTTTTAATTCCCCCTGCCCCCAAACCTTCTTAAAGTTTCCTTTGACAGCTTGTTGTAATTATGCCCCTCATTGAAGACACACTCATTATTCTCTGTTGCCCTGAACAAGATTATTTAAAGCTCGTTTTGAATTTACTCGATGCCTGTATGCTAAATGTATTTCCCTGAAAAACAGAAAATAGCAATACAGAGGCAGCGTGAGACAGTGGTAGATGTGATACTGATCACAGCTTGTATGTAGTTGGAGGTATTTCAGCAAACATGAGCAATGCCCTTGTCATTACAGTACACAAAAAAAAAAAAAAAAAGAAAAAAAGTGAATGCCAAAAGGATACAAGCAAGAAACTACCCAAGCTTGCTGTAAAACCTGTTATTGAGTAATTGTTACATACAGTTTACTGTTGAGCTGTCACTGTATCCTCAGCTTTAATAAAATATGAGCCAATTTTTTTTTTTCTGTATCACTGGTCTTCTTTTGGAAGGTATCCGATGGCATTATGAATGTTATTCATAATGTTATAATATTGCATTGCAACATTATTACATCCTCATTTTCTCCACTTCAGCTCCCCAGACATAACTTACTTGCCAAAATTAACAAGTTCTTGGGAGTGTCAAGATTCTTGCTTTGCTACAGGCCTCATTGTTACTGAGACATCCCAACGCTGAGGCATTTAATGAATAGCTCAGACCATTCATGAGAGGCGAGGAAAGAGGGCACTGCTTCTTCATTTCGTGTCTGCTGTCCTTTCCCTTATAAAAGGGTGCAGCTTGGTAAGGCTCTGTTCCTCATTGCTAAGGCTGTTAATTCTCTGACGGACCAGACAGCAAGGTTAGTTCCAGAAACATACCTTTGCCCTTAAATGAACTTGAATCCACTTCAATAACTATAATACACCAGGGCTCCCGTCCAGAAAAAAAAACGAAAACCTAACAAAGGCATTATGTACTTGCTTTTTATGTGTATATAAGTGATCACATTTGAGTTATCAGCTCTTGCAGAAGCTTCAGTCACAGGTTTTCTAGCTGCATTGCGTCTCATCTAAACAGATGCTTTTCATTTGGAGAAAGCAGGTGCCTTTTGCTTACGTCCTTAATTTTGTCATCTTGTCCTCTCCCTTTTATCTTAGAAATTGATAATGTTTTTGGTATTCTAACAATCTTAGTAGTAGTCTGATGCTTTAAGGTAGTGACATTTCTAGTTATTTGAAAACAGTAACATGGTGCAAGGAATGCTATAGAGATTTATGGGCAACAAGAGTTACTTTACAAATGAATAATGAACACTAGTTGCTAGCTTATCGTCAAGAGTATCTTCAGCTACACTTTCATATTATGAAACTCTTTGCTTTGTGGCAACCGTAGTCCTGATGGGGTGAGTTTTCAAACACAGACACCATTTTGCCTGTAAATAATCCATACAGAAATGACTGCATGTGCATAGCTTTTTAACTGGATATATTAAGTTAAAACAAAAAAGATGACGTTTCTATAATGACATATCCCAGGTAAGTCAGGTCTACCTCGGAAAGCGGGTAGCCGTATTTTTACAAAATCTGTGTTAGACATAGGTGGTAGGTGCAGACAATAGATACAGACTTACAAAATGTACTTGTATAATTTACTCATGCTTATTACTTTTTGCTTTATCTAAGCTGCAGAAAGTCAACACCTGCATAAAGATACATGTTGGAGGAGATCATTCTTGTGAAAAAGGAAGAGGCTGAATAGGGACTGAGAAACAAAACTGGCAGTATTATGGTCGGCTGACCTTGACACAGTTTGTTTCTGCTGGCTAGTCCCAGGGCCCGTGCTGTATTGCACTTGCTGTCCACCTGATGCAGACCTGCTGCGAGCAGCAGTCGTTTACCTGGGATTTCTGGATGTCTGTAGCAGAGGCTGCCAGAGCACCAGCAACTCCCCTGAAGCAGCAAAGCAGCAGCTTGTACCACAAACGGTGAAATACCAGCCTAGCTAGCAAGCAGATCTGGCAGATCTGCATTTGCTCTAGGACCACCCTTCCTGTGGAAGTTTCTTGTGAGCTGTCTAGCTACGTGCATTGTGTGTCTTGGGATGTGTGACTTCCAGATGTACGTACGAGTCTGTGATTTACAGTACAGGCTGTGTGAATAATTATAACTGTTGTGCATGCACACAGATTTTTACAGGATGTTTCCAAGAACTTTGAACAACAAGGACACAGAGCCAGTGCATATTTCAAAGACGCCATCATCTATACGTGTGTTTCTCCTTGCTTCCTGCAGTCTGACATCCTATAATTGGGAACAATCCCAGTCTGAGAAAGAAAATGAGAAATACTGCAAATAATGCAGACTCTTTTTTATTGTAACGGTCTGCATGTGCCAAATTTAAATGTGCACACAGATGCCACTGAAACTGAGATAGATCCAAATCCATCTCATGCCTTTAGCCTAACAAACACTTTCCCATTTCCCAAGAGAACATGAAATTCGTCACTGAATATGAGAGATTGTACCTTAAAAATTATTTCAAGTGATTATATTTATAGGCTGTTTATGAGGCTTATTACTATGTACATGAGCACATAAATGGAATTACCCTCACAAGAGGCGTTTATCCAAGGATACACAGGATGTCTGAAGCAGAGCCAGGAACCAGAAGATATCTTCCAAGTTTAGTCCAGTATCTTAACCACAATGCTATTTTTGCTTTAAGTCCCTCTACTCTGTTAGTGACCAGAAATCTTCAAGTGGAGAACTCTTTCTGAACAAGGTCACGTGTGGCTTATGTGTTCCTCCACATTATATTAAGACATCTCCACAAGAATATGTGCCTGTGTCATCGGTCAAGATCACTACTTCTAAATGACTGTAGCAAACAGCAAAAGAAAACAAAAGGCGTATGTAAAATAAGATACTACAGGTCTTTTTAAAAAGAGTATCAGTGCTTCTGCTATAAAGAAATATCCTATTCAGAGAAATCCATTACCCAATTTAGTATGGAGGGGATAATCTACTGTGGGTGTTAATCCTTTGGAGTCTATTTTAGCTCTCTATTTCGTAAAATTATTGCTTCATTCTCTGATAATTTTACAATTCAGTATCATTAATTTATATATAGAAGGGGATTGATGGAATGGCTTATTGTTAAGGTTTCCCATCCTTTCCCATTAAAAATCTTTCTTTTCAGTTGCTGTAAGAGTAGGATTAAGTTTACTGAGCAAGAAGATTGAGATTAGCATGTGGGTCGAGGCTTGGAGCGGTACCTGCCTGCCAAGGCTCAGCACATCTCTCTGCTGCCAGGATATCCACGGGGCTCGCCGCTGCAGTTTGGTGGGCTGACCCCACAGGGCAGGATGGGAAGGTCTTGTTCCTGCCAGTCACTCTGTTGTTAGCTTCATGGCCGAGGCCTGTCTGAGAAGGAGCCGCAGGTTTTAATGTTGTGGAGGAGCCAGGGCAGGGATGGCTTACCTGAAGCCCTCAGTTTACATACGAGTTGGGGCCAAGAAGCGTATGTCTCCCGGCGGAAGCCTGGTCTTTGAGCAGGACTGTGCTACGTGATGCACAATGTTCTCAAAACATAGGCCCTTCCTTAAAATGTGCACCAAAACCCAGTGCTGAATTTTTAGTTAATTTTGTGTGTGCCTCAGTTGCCTACCTGTTAACTGGAGATGAACATAGTTCTCTTCTCGGGTGTTAGGAAGATAAATTTACATGTTATAAAGCACGCTGTCACTGCAGTGAAAAACACCTGCTCGAAAGCCTATGCAAACATTAATAATTCTGTCTTCAGAGCAGAGTTTGAATGTTGTACAGTAAATATGGTAGGGTATTAAAAAGTGATGAGAAAATAAAATATGAAATATTTTGTCATTCAGTTAGCAACGCCCATCCAACGCTAAGAACAAGGCAAGAGGCCCTCGCACTAGAATCAGGTGTAATTCTGTAGATTTTACTCTAATGAAGAAGCTCAAGGGGGTAGTTAAGGTGGAATAAGGAGTCTTAATTCTGGTACTTCAGAAATTTTCACTGTTTACTTTGCAACTCATGTTGTCATATACATTCTGTTGTGTTACGTAGAGCGACTAAGGTGGAAATCTAGAGGCTCGATCGAGTTAATGTAGAAATCCTAGTGTCATATTCCAGAAATCCCGGGCTTGGCATGACACCTCTTCCCCAGCCACAAGGCAGTGGCATTTGTGCTGGCAGACGTGCAAGAACTGCCTGCTCGATGGAGGAGGCTGGGGCTGGGGACTGAGCGCTGGAGGCACACCGGAGCCACACGCCGAGCAGAGCCACAGGTGTTGTGGCTCCTCGGGAAGCAGGGTGTGCAGCTTGCAAGTCCACTGCTGGAAGGGGTTTTTAATAGCTGGTTCAGGAAACAGTTGCCATGTTTAAGAGAGAGTTCTGCTGGACTGGGTCCAACTGCTTCCAGACAGTCCTGTGGGACCGAGGTGCTCAATGGCACGCTGTAATCTACCAGCCTCCTTGGATCATGGGTTACGTGTGTAGAAGTGTTTGTATATAGAAAGCTGGCCATCATTTCAGTTCAGAGATGGTCCTTTTCAAAGCAGCACATTGGAATTTAGAATCTCTGTTTTCATTCATCTTTATAGGAGTTACACAACTAAGTATCCGTACATCACCTATTTTTTTTCTTTTTTTTTTTTTTTTGCCTTGCTGGTTAGTGCTGTTACAAGGCTAACTCTTGAATTCAGTGTTGTATTGCTTCCTTCACGTAAGGAGGAAGCAACTAAATTATTGCATAAAATTAGAGGTATAAATACTATGAGGTTCAGATATTTCTCTTTGTAATGTTGAAGAACAAGGGAATGACTTGCTGTGACAGTGAGAGCATGGGATCTCTGTCACCTTTCTCTTACAGCCAGGAACTTAATAATAGAAAAGACCAATTCAGAGAGGCATGCAGAGAGGGTCTTTCATTTGCCCTATCATTCTTCACTACTGTTTCCTCTTACTTGATGTCTCACTTTACACCTAAGACGTGTTTCTCTTGCTGTTTGAAGAGTGCTGAGTAGAGATTGGCTCTTATCTAATATTAGTTAGTGTTAACTCCCCTTTTGCACTCAGACTGCAATGACTGCTTCAGGGTCATGCGACTGGAAATGAGAACGTGTGCTCCATAGGTAGTTGAGTCATTGAGCTGGTCCCCCAAAGTGTCTGCTCTTTATTGCAAACAGTTTTTTTTCTTTTATGGCAAATAGAAATCTCAGCTGCCAAGAGAACCACCTGCATATAAGCATGCAAGTACTGTAGTGATGGTTGCTGTACGGCACACATTAGGATTCCAGTCTGAATGATGCAGATGTTTAGGGACTTGCAGTGGCTTTAAGGTGACCCCGCAGTTGCTAGAGTGACAAGGAGTTGGGACAGTCCTATGAGGCATTAGTTAATATTGCGATACTTCAGAAACAAGAGCTAAGAACTTGCTAAGAGCTGACATTTGCAGATAAAATACGTAACGCCTGAAGAAATGCAAAAGCAACCCTTATTAATATTGGCTTTTCCTAGCAGTAAACTTGAAATATAATGATAGTCTGTAAGCGTGCAATGCCTCTTTCCAATTAAAAAAATGTGCCTAGTACCATGTCTGAGCAGGGGTCCAGCAGTGAAGGACAGCACGTACAACTGAAGTAGTCGGCAGGGTTAGATGAAAAGGAATCAAGAAAATGGTTGATGCCATGCTCTTGGCCACAACCCTAACTAAACCATTAAATATTTAATTGTGTCCTGAAGCCTCATTAACTTGAGTTTGGTTGTTAGACCAATGGGAGAAGCAAACTGCAGAATCAAGAAATTTTGACAGAACTGTCATAAACACAGAGGCTTTAAAGCAGACAAACCAAGCCCAAGAGCTTGTAGCGTGGTCCCAGCTGTTGAGATAGGAATTATGAATGTGCGGTGAGGAAACAACCGAATGCATCCCTCTCTGTCTCCTGGCTGTTGTTGTAATCACCCACCTCTTCTCATACCCAGTACTAAAATTTTTTTGAAAGAGATCAAGGAAATTTGAAGACTGCAGATGGTGTCTGGAGATTGTTATATATCATTACACAGGCAAAAACAATGTTAAAAAAGCATTAAGGTTGCAAAGTCAAGTGTTCAAAAGGTATAAAATTACAGAGTAATGGTTGTCTACGCAGTTGTAATGGGCTTCTCTGTGAACACTCATTATCTTTTTATTATTCATTATAATTATCCCATTACTCATTAACCTTAAATGTGGGATCACATGGAATTTTCCCCCTTGTTCTTTTCATTTAATTTATGTGTGAAAAAGGTTTTAACTTTTAAAAAAAAGAGCCTGAAAATGCCATCCCATGACATATTGACAAATGGATTGTCAGCAAGGTTGAAATCTTTCTGTTTATCACAGGGACATGGAGAGAGTCTGGCAGCATTAGATTTTAATCTTCTATGTGGACCAGTGTTAGAAGGGGCTGGATCGCTTTGCAGGAGGGTGTAGATGATTGTTGTTGACTACAGAGGAGTGGTCAATGTCAGGAATTTGGGGTTTACGGCCAGGATGCAGAGGGGAAGACCTGTCCTTTTCTTTTCTCATACACGTCTCTGCCCTTTCCATTTTCACCCGTTTTGGCTCCTCTCGTGTCCTGTCTACCCCCTCAAATCAATTTGGCTCTTCTTAACTACCTGGTTGCCATCGCTGCTGCTTTTTCATTCTTAATTTTAGTTGATTCTTAATCTCACGTTCTGTTTTGCATGGGTATTTCCAGCTCACCATTTGATTCTTCTCGACTCTAGACTGTAACATTCCCTCACCCTGGGCTCCTTTTTCAACACCAGTGCCATGATGTGTTGTCCTTGTCTCTCCCTGTAACTGTAATCTGGAAAGTTTTCACAAGACAGACAAAAGGCACAGCAGAAAGTCACCCATTTGGCCAAATTCCACGTCACTCTTCCACGTGTAGTAACAAACCTTGCCTTCCTTTGGGCTCCATCCAGCTACCGTCCAAGGAGAAGAAGCTGGATGAGCTTGGACGTTTTTGCCTACGTTTCACACCGCTTTATTCCAACACAGGAAAAAAGCCTCGTATCTTTCTTGAGAAACAAGAAAAGGATAAATGGTTTGACTGAAATTTCTCACCATGAGTTCAGAATGAAGATGTGATCTATAGGATGGAAATACTCAACTGAAATGGTAGAGATCTGACAATCCAGTAGTTCACTCAAATGGAGGTCTCAGATCATGGGAAGTGTCAAATCACCATAGTGACAGATTGCTACTGGCTCTTCTGATAAAACATTCTAATAAGATGACTAGCACAAATAAATAGATGTCCCATCCCTGGAAACATTCAAGGTTAGGTTGGATGGGGCTCTCAACAACCTGATCTAGTTGAAGATGGCCCTTCCAATCTAAACTTTTCTGATTCTATGATTCTATGAAATACCTATTTTCTAAAATACAACTCCCAAATAAAATGAAATTTAGTTGGTTTTTTTTCCTCCTACAATGCCTTCACAGTACAGAAGCATCTACCTTTGCTTGGTGGGAATGTACCAAATGGCCAAACCACAAATTATCTGCAAGCTGAATTTGCTGAATTTGTGTCAGTATTTCAGCTGGAAAACTGTATCAAAAGATTAGTATTTCACTCCTACTTGTTTTTAGTGTTTTCTCCCTGTCATTCTTACCCTGTTGTATGTGAGGTGAGAAATCTTTGGCAAAGACTGTTTTTATGCTGATGTATTTTGCTGCCATAGGATCCTGAGAAGACAAGCGTGTTGATGTCAGGGGTGCGCAACTTGCATTTGTGAGGAGAAGGGAAGCTGTGTACATCTGTACCTCGCAGAAATTTCTTTAAATCCCTTTACTGAAAAGAAGTCAGTAAGAGGTGAGATTGATTGGATTGTCAGTTTATGAGACCAAATTCTTCCCCTATTAATGAACTTACTATCTTCATCTTCTACTCTGTTTTAAACTCCCTAACTGTGTCCCCCAACCTCTGAGGCACCTCACCTGACACGAATTCAGATGTTTATGGCACGCAATGCTTTCCCTCCCCAGCTAGCAAGATGGATTTCCAAGGTAAAAAGAATAGCTCAGTGGTATCTTCAACCCCCACCTCCCCCCCCCCCAAACATTTTTGTCCTTTGTAACAAAGAACTGTGACATATGTAAGAAAATAGCAGTGGAGCCTAAAGCATCTGTGACTGAGCAATCAGGGCAACGCAAAAAGGGGGAGAAAAGGTTAAGAAAAGGAAAGTACTTGTGCTGGCAAGACGGGGGTTAGGTGGGGACAGGACTGAAGAGGAGACAAAACAGATGAAGGATTACAGAGTGAAAACAATTTGGGAATAGGGTGTTGGGAGAGGTGAATAGGGTAGAACAATAAGGAAGAGCGTTTGCTGAATGTGAATAGAAATCATTATAAAGTTCCCACCATCTCCTAATAAAAATACAGTAGCCTTGAGTCCCTGTGCTTTATTAAAAACTCCAGCTGGAATATATAAAAGAAGGCAGGCAAATTATTCTCAAAACAGATAACTTTTAGATGAAGGAGAATGTGGAGATTTGATGAGATTTTTTGTGAAGGCAAAAGATATTTGATGAACAAGACTGAAGAAAAGATGCACCGGGGAGGGGAGGAAGGAAAAGAAAAAAATGGTAGAGGAAAAAAAGAAGGGAATATTTGAGCTATAATGAGGATTTGTCTGTTTGCAGGAAATAAATGATCTCTTACCCAAAGAATTTCTTTGGTACAGGAAAGTGGCAGCCCTAACTCTGTTTTTGTTAGATGTCAGGTATCACCCTCCCTTTTGTTCTGGAAAGTTGACAAGTATAGGATTGGGAAGTTAAACATTTCTGCAGTGTGCTCTGTGCACAATGGGCTTGGTGCTGTTTAATGGACAATGAGCTATACTGCAGCTGACAAAATACAGATTTCCTGAACCAAATATATTCAGTTCAATACATTTTCTTTGGTTATGATGGACAGTAATCTGGCGTGACATAAGTTTTGATTTTACACGGCAGGTTGCATTGGTTCTGTGGTAAATGGAAGCTGTCCATTATAAAAAATGCCATTATTCCTATAAAACAGTGAAGTGCTTTGAAAAACGGAGAATTGGTTTGAGTCTCCAGCTTACCTGCGCGTGGAACTTTCTGCCCCGCTCTCGGTACTGTACTTCTCCATTCGCTATGCATTTTCTCCCTATCTGGGTGAGACAGAATTTGAGAGCCGGAAATTCCCCCTCTGCTGGGAATCGTTACGCACGATCTCATGATTCCATATTTAGTGGACACTTGTAATTTTTCTTGTAATGTCACGGGGAAGCTTTACATGTTGATAACAAGGCACTAGAGGTCCTAGTAAGTGTTTTCATATGCTTTCCACTTCACTTCCCGATTGTGTTTAGGTGAGAAGGAGAAGAATAGCATTTTGGTATGGCCACAGATTACAGTTTCTCATAACCTGTGTTTTTGCTTCATTTATAAAATACTTTGGACTGAATACACTCTGAATTACTGTAGGGCTTACTGGGGCAGGCTAAAGCACAGATTGCTTTTCCCAGTCATGAATTTCAGTTGAAAACAAACAGCTGATGAACGTATTTCCTTAGAGACTGATTTAAATAGTAGTATTTCATCTGTATAATTCCTAAACAATATTTTCCTACATGTGTAGAGAAAAAAGAGAATTTTTCTTAAGATATCTTCTAAAACATGTTGGAGACTTTTTTCTAGACTTTGATTTTTCCTTTTTCAGGGGGACCAAGTTGGGTCAAGGCAGAACTTGTACAAAAAAATTAAAACAAAAAATCTAAATTTGAACAAAGCTGAATAAAAAGGCCATATTTTGAAATTTCATCAAAACCATAAAATTTGCAACAGTCGTAATGAAAACTTATTTTTACAAACACTTTTAAATGAAGTTTTGGGCTAAATTGCAGGGGTACTTCCCTCATTGTACTGTGTTTTGGAAGGGGGTCTATTAGGAGATGAAATGGAAATTATTAACAAAGGCTCCTTCAGGCCTTATTTACAGCCAGCATTAGATGAAGTGTTATTTAGTGGGAAAATAAGCCTGCCAGATATGAAAGAGTCAAGAAGAAATGTGCCTTGGCATGCTGAGGAGGGTAAGTATGGAGAAAGCAAAAAGTATTATATTTGATAGTGATGGAATGTAGCCTGAGATGACCCTCGATTCTTGCCTATTGTTAACTTTTTCCCATGCAAAAAAAAATGCCACAGCCTGCGAGTTCTCTAACAGCAGCTGTCTGGATGGTGGAAGAACAAGCTATTTACATATATTATTAGAGACTTCTGATGCTGTGTTGTTTTGGTGCCCTACCAAAATCGGGGTTCCCCTGTGGTAGGTAAAAACAAGGAGATTGTTCTTGCCACAAAGAGCTTCCAGTCAAAGCTCGGGAGACAGAGCCAGAAGGGAGGGAGAAGTGGTTTGTCCAAGGTCATGGTGTAGGTCAGGAGCAGCACCAGCAGGAAAACAGGACCCAGGACCCCTCTAGTCTTTCTGCATTTACGTAAATAGGGGCATTTGCCAGCGTAATCGCTCCCGGGTAAGAATGCCCACACGAGGCGTTACGCGGGTGTGACTCTCGCTGTCGAGGATGCTGGTGCAGTTACGTTAGTAAACTCTCCCAGGCAGATGAGCCCCTGCTCCTGGGCTTTAACTGCAATAGCCCCGCTGCAAGGAGACCTTCTGCCAAGGAGCGTTTTTGGAAATTCAGCAAGAGAAAGGAAAGAAAAAACAAAACAGCCCTCACTTCAATTAGAGGAAAAGATAATTCCTTTCAAGTTGAGAGGCTCGACTGCTGCTGGCCTTTGTTCTTAAGCTTACCCTTGCTGTAATTTCATAGAGCAACTTGAATAGTGCCAGTTTGTTCTGTGATTACCCTCAGCTGGAGCACAAAATTAATATCTCACTAAGTAATTCGGTACATGATGGGTGAACATTTAGTTAAACATGCCCTAAAAAGCTAGGATTTTCCACGTTTGCTGGAAGTCTCTCAGTGACAATTAATTGCCTGTGTTCTTCTTATGTGTTTATGAGCCTCAGTAAACAGGCAGCATATTTACGTCTCCCCATTACCTTCAGAAATAAACTTCCTTGAGAAAAAAATCTCATGTTCCCTGATTACGATCTGATTTTATGTAAACAGAGGGGTGGGGAAAGTGACTAGTAAGCAGGACTTTGGAGGGAGGAAGGTGGGAAGTGGAGAATTTTCTGCCTCTGAAATCGTACCACATCTAATGCTGGTAGTATGAAGTTAATATGCTGCGAGAGAGAAACTGCCTCGGTCAGTCCTCTTACTGTTTGGGGGTTTGTTTGCCCTTTTTATCCAAAGAGTTTAGAGTCAAGACCAGACGCAGTATTTACTAACTTGTGATGTGGAGGTGCTACAGAAAATATCGCCTTTGAAAGGCATGTCTTCTAACCTGTGCAAAATCCTGGTGTTTTCTGAAAGCCCTGAAAGCACATGATTGACGTGTGATCCTATTTGAGGGTACAGCAGTGATACACTACAACTAAAGTTCCTCACCCATTTCTTCACATTGCATTTCTCTGCCCAATTGCACCACTTTCTCTCCTCATGAATCTCCTCCAGAAGTGAAAGGAAGCACTGGTTCTCCTCCCCGTCAGTCGTGTTTGCCTCAGCCTTTACCATGCCATGAGGGTTCACAAGGAGAGAGGAACACACCGTCCTTTGCGACAACTGGGGCATCACTACTGACTGGTCGTGTTACTGAATTCTCTTCCGCATCACAGAATGAATTCACACTTGCAAAGCGTTCCGAGATGCGTAGGAACCAGACTGTAGACAAAAGAGTATCTGTTAACATCTGCAGAAAGAGGACTTTAACGCATAACTTTGGGCTGTCTGTGCAACTGGCTGCTAGTTTCATGTGCTTGTGCAAGTAAGAGATTCTATCAGATGGAAAACACAAGCTGGTATCAGTGAATGTTCACTGTTACTCACTTTTCCCCAGAATTTTTCACTCTGCTGCTGTCTGAAGATTGCCTTTAGGATTGGGCCTTCATAAGCAGACCAGTGGAAATACCTGAGCATTAAGCAAGAAGATGATAAAGTGAAAAACAATGAAATCTAATGATAGATAGATAGGTAGGTAGGTAGGTAGGTAGGTAGATAGATAGATGGATGGATGGATGGATGGATGGATGGATGGATGGATGGATGGATGGATGGCAAGCCTTTGCTGTTGTCCGACATGTCATATGTTAACTCTTCCAGATTTACTCTGGGCCATCTGTGGCTCTGTGTAATTCTAGGCTTCGTGGTGCTGCGATGGTTGGTGCTGAAGAGAGGAAGGCAAGCCTGGCCCATTTTTCATGCAGGCGGGGGGGGTGCGTGTGTGGGGAGAGCGATCTTCGGTGGAGGTTGGTGGC
>Ga0181612_183707_pt1 | contig 27054 bp, 14 predicted proteins | sample HoacroProtozoa21_FD_119630 | JGI IMG/M metagenome (GOLD analysis project Ga0181612, IMG submission 119630) | Hoatzin crop microbial communities from Cojedes, Venezuel. Combined Assembly of Gp0051906, Gp0051904, Gp0051908
CTGTGATTCTGTGAACCTTTCTCCGCTTAAGTTTTTCTGTAGGAACATCACTTTTTCCACCATTGCAAGATACAGTTTCATCAGGACATTACTCCTGTGTGGATTAGAGCTACTCTGTTCCTCTGGGGTTAACAGTGCCAAGCACACATTTGGTGCTCAATAATTAATAACATTTCTGCATGGCAGTATGAGGTTGCATTTGAAATATGGATTGATGACATCTCTCCATTTCCAGCACTGAATATTACCTTTACTTTGCGTTGCAGTAAAAAACCCTAAGATATCCTGGAATATCTTTTAGTTAGTTAAACTTTTTTACTGAAATAGGAGAGAGAAAAAAACCTTATATCTAAGAGTAAAAGCCAGTTTCTAATTTCTGGGATTTTTTTTTCAGAGGACAGATTATCTGATACTACAGCTTTTCGCTATTGCAAGTACTTGGCTATTGGGTAGTCTTTCTCAACTGGTGTAGTGTGGACATTTTAACAGAATCTGTGTACTACTACCCATACTCTACCCATTTGACTAAGTCTTTGACCAGACTGTACAGAAATGTGAGCTATGCACATCTTCTTTATCTGGACTGCCACCATCCTCCAGACAGGAAACATACTACCACATGGAATGGACTGCTGGTCAAGGCATCCAAGACCCTCTGCATGGAAACAAGGAGAGAGCAGAGGCAGAAGGTACCGTGAGCATACATGGGTGTCTCCCTAACATGAAGTCAGGACCACCACGATACCAGCACCAGGTTCTAACACGTAGGCATAGTCTAATAAAGTCCGTATCTAAAGACTATCACCACTTGTCAGTACAGGTCCCCACACCTCCACTGGCGAAAAACAAGTAGGGATCTACATGTTTTAAGAGATGAAAAACTGCTTTCTACAGTATGGTAGTGGATGACTATTGGTCTCATTCAGGATGGTGATTCCCATATTACCCCTTCATTTCCCATAGCATCCATTAGTTTGGGCCTACAAGAGGAGTTTTGTTGGAAAGTGAAGAAGGCAAGGAAAAGTCTAACAGTCCTTCAAACCCGAGCAGTCACACTGGTGTTTTCTGCCATGTATCACATGTACACTGAGTTCATTGAAAGTCAAGGCAGTACAGACATGGTTTCTCTCAGCCTAGGAGTAAGTTTCTTTCCCTCTACTGATCTGCTCTGGAGAGTGTAGAGTACTGCTGTGTAAGATAGAGTGATGTGACAAAGTATTTGGCAAATGGACAAGCACCGCAGTGACTGAAATACTGGAAATTGCTTCCCAAATTTCCTGTCACTGATCAACACTTATAAAACATATTAGTATGTATCATTAAGCATTTTTCTTAAGACAACTCACCTGTGTGCAAAAAAATGACACATCCCACAATGCCACACCTGAAGACCCCAGAGAAACACTAAAAATGACCCAAAATCTTTCAACTGCTTCAACAGGATTTAGTAGCTCTCCTTCTGAACAGAAGCAGTCTTCTGTCTCTGTTCTCACCAATGCATAGCCCTAGAAATGACACTGAGAAAAGAAATCTGTTTTTGCAAATACTGCTCACACTGTAGTGTTTTATGCCTCCTCTATACACCAGATGAAATATCAAATTAATTTTCACATTAGCATTTGTTATGACAACTGCAAAGTAATGTTTGAGGGTTTTTTTTCTCCTCAGACTAAATCTTTTAAAGCAATCTTTTGTTTTAACAACCAAAAAAGGATATTTTTCTAATGCAAGACATTTTGAGGCAAAATCATGTCTTTACCTTCTCTGAAAGCTCAAAAACCCTTTTTTATGCAGAAGCCCTGCTGTCCCTTTCCAGAATGACCACCCAAAGAGCTTTGCAGCTTCCATGCACTGGTTAGATGTACTTTCCACGCTAGGAAGGTTGATTAGCGTTTTCATAACTACATGGATATCTAGCACTGAATGAATGGCAATGAAAGATCAAGGCTTTGAGGCATTCTGGGACCACATACTGTTTCTGATGGTGTAATTTGCTCTTGAGTGGATGGAAGATCTTGAGAGATTCATATCGGTCTCTCTGAGCTCTGTTCTGTTGACTTTCATGGCACTGAAATTTATGCTAATGACTGGGGAATGGGGAATTTGAGGGTTTTCTTTATCTGCATCACATGGATACTAACCAGGGGTTCTTCAAGATGGAGTTACCAAGGACACTTTCCTCTTTTTTTCGTCTATTGGCTACTTTTTAGTGTTCAACTTCCTGTGAGCATTTAAAGTCTCCAAATTCATTCTCTTAGTCTTGACTTTTTCTCTTTCTGTCTTGTTGGTTCTTCTTTTTCATTTAGACCTAATAACCAAACTTCTTTTGGTTATTAGGTCTAAATATAACTGTGTTTCCTTCCTGCTCTTCCTAAACTCTGCTTTCTTTGATGTCTAACACCTTCACCCCAACTTTACTTCCTTTTCTTTCTTGTCAAGTTTCTACACAGTCTTTTCTCTTTGCTCTTTCTCTCTGGCTACCCTGACTAAATTTGTATGATCCAGTTTGACTTCCTTTGTATTTTTCAGCAATTTATCTACTCTCTAAGCCCCTCCACTTTTTCCTCTGCTCTAGGAAATCAACTTCCATCTAACATGTATATGTCCTGTGCGAGCTTCATGCCTATCTGGGAGCACTGCATATACTGCACTCTGGATTGCCTTAAAGCCACTGGTAGCCAGTCCACAAAGCTCCTGCTGTTCCTCCTTTCAGTAAGGTTATAATTTGTAAGCGAAAGGACTTTTCTGCACTGAGCACACCGCATTTTACTGTCTCCGGTTCACTCTCAGATTCACTAAGCTGCTTCTGCCTCTGAGGTTTTACAACTGCATCCAAAGTTTAGCCTCACTTTGTATGTACTCCGGTTATTTCTCTTTTACAGGGCTGTTCTCTTCAAGGTACCTTTTACTACCTAGATCAGGTTAATTATCAAGCAATAAATAAGTCTTTTTTTCTGTGATGTTAGCAGTGTTAAAATGTACAACTTACCCACAGCAGTGTGTTCTACACCCACAATGCAGCTCATAGCATGTGGGAACGGAATATCACAAACTCTTTGAGAAGACATCTGCAGGCATTTTGCACAGATTTTATTAAAGGATTTAAATAGGTATTTCAACACCTATCACAAGAATTTGTACAATTAGAGTGAAATTCACCACTGGGAAGACAGCCAGCATTAAGACTTCTTCAATGCTCACATCCCAACTAACTGCGAAGAGAGTAAACAATGGCCAGGTCTAATCCTGGTATCCTATCCAGGGATTAATTAGATCCTCAAGCATTAAACTGTTTATCCAAGTGAATTTTTCATCCAAGTGCAAGGTATGGTATTTAAAACATTCATAGTACTGCACGGGGGTCTAGGGTTGGAGTTGATTTCACATGACTTTATGTCTGCATCTCTGCAAGTCATCTAGCCTCCTTTTATTGCTAATGGAGAGAGGAAGCCCCATTCATGACATGAACCGTGAGCCCGCCCAAATATTATCCAAGCAATCCACTACACTGGTGCTTGTTTTGACAAGCAGAGGAACAACTCAAGCATTACAGAGATGTAGGATCAGAGAAAAAGATTATGTTAGGACTGAGAATGTGGCCACCAGCTGATTTCTCACTGATCCTAAATTTAAGTGTTGTTTTCCTAAAACTATTTAGCCAAACATTTTGATCTAACTCCAAAAAATATTAAATGTGAATGGTTAGCATGTTATTTATTCTGCAGAATTTTTTAGCTCCTCCTATATATATATATAAAAGAAAATGGTGAGCACCTCTCCTGCATAGCCCCATTTGCTTTAGCACAGGTCTGGGGATTTATGCAGTTATGCCACCGCTCCCTCGGCTGCTTTGCACTATATCCCACCACTGCCACAGTAGCATTCATGTGCATGGCCCTTTGCACAGCAGCTTCCACAGAAAGCTGAGCACACAATCACTTCTTTCTGTTTGCTCCTGTTGTCGTGATTTATTAGGTACAAAGGCAGGAGACTGGCCCCGCACAAGTCGGAAATAGAGTGTTTCACCCCAAAAGGGAGTATGGGGAATGGTGGGAGAGCTACAATGACCAGGTAAGCAAACAGCAAGTGGCCTTAGGGCAGTGTGATATGTCTGTGAACAAGAGGAGCAGCCCTGGGACAATGCCAGGCCAGATCCTCTGTCTGTAATTCCTGTGCATCCCATACAGTGTGTTTAGAAAAGAAAAAGAAAAAAGAAAACTCGTGGCCACTGCTGATTTCTATGTTCCATCTGACTGCCAAAAAAACCCTGCACCGTGTTCATTCAAGTGATCCGAACCACGTGTCCTGTGTGATGTTGTCGTAATCTGGTGCTTTGGGGAGAAGAAACCTTATACCTGACTCACTGAGCCAGTAGAGCAGATGCAGAGAGACAGCATTCACACCTGGAGTAAGCAGCTCCACAACTCCTCTAGAATGGTGGTCCCGCTACTTATTAGGCATTACAATAGGTCTAATCAAAAGAGCTTTTAAAACTAGCAGAGAAAATATGATTGACAAAAACATTTTCAGTATGAAAATGTTGCTGCTTCTCAATCAAAATATCTTGTGGGAAAGTGCTGAGGTTTTAAGGAAAGGTTTCAAACATTTTAAATAGACTTCAGAACACCTTTTTCATAACTTTCTCCATTTAATTTAATTTATGTATTTATTTTCAAAATTTTTTTTGCTATTATATATTGGATGACATTATAAATCAATGTTACAATTTTAATGAATATCAAATACTATATTTTTTCAGTGTTACTGGGATGAACTCTTTCAATATGGCCATTTTGATGCTTTTGTATTAAAATATTTCAAGCTATTTAATTCTGTGAAATACTTGGAGATTTCAGCTATTCATCTCATTTTGAGTCCAGTCAGATTTCCAAATGTTGAACTCTCCCATAGGACAGAAAATCCATTTCTCCAGACATCTACATTAATAAAAGAATAAGCCACATGTGTCACAGATGGTTATAAATCTTTTATGAAACAATACTCTTAGTAAGCATTGTATCATTGTGTTACATTCTACTACATGTTAGAAGCATTTTGTTTACCATTTCTTAAAAGACCTACTCACTCCTCAACAACCCCTGTAAGCTATTTATAAATGACCAAATTATACCTTTACTCTTCCCGAGTGTTACATCACAGGTGAATTTTATCATTGCAGGAGGGTGCTCAATGAAACACTTGCACAGTGGTATGTTCCCCTTAGGTACAACAATGTTCAGTCATATACATAAGGCTATCAACTACAAGGCCACATAGCACACACCTGGGGGGCTCTGGCTGTGTAAGTAACATTAGGAACATTCATCGCTGAGTGTTGCACTAAACATATACACTCCTGGTATTTTTTGTCAGCTGGGATTCTGTTTCTTGTCTGTATGTTGTCTGGATTTTTTTTTTTTTTCGTACATTGCATTGCCTCCAGTGATATTTATTCTTCACTTAAAAGCTATCTGGAGTCACTACATAAGATAATTCTGAAGAAAAGTACATGTAAATGTCAAACGGCTGTATTTTGTTGTACAGTATTCAGCTCTGTTGTGCCTGGCCATATATATACAGTTGAAAAACTTCTTTTTTATATTTTGTATCTTCACAGTGAAGAATCTGTTTGCATTCCAGACTGTAATCGATCTGAGTCAAGTAGAGAGGAGAAAAAGGTTCCTGTTAAAGAGGATGCCCTAACAGTCAAAAAGACTGGAAACTGTGTCAGTCTAATAGTTCCACAGCAAGACTGCCAGCTGCAAGACCTACTCAAACAGTTAAGAACACCTGCTGCTTAACAGAGAGTGCAATTACATTTGATGGCTGTGTTTTGTTGTCTCCAGCCACAGTGTCCTGGCCAGCGGTCCTTGTCAAATCCCATGAGCTAAGTAGCCTTGCCACTGAATAGCCTGGGAACCTCCCAGAAAGAAGGTAGATGTTGCAGGTAGGAAAGTAGGTGATGTTCTTCTGTCTCAGTAAGTATCAGACCAGTGCTAGAAGTCACTGGGATGAAGTGCAAATGGAAAAAGACAGATGTAGGGGTCTGACCACTTGTGAGTAATGAAAAAATCTCATCATCTCACAGGACGGAGAGGGCCCGTGATACCAACCAAATCCCTCTTACATTCTTTCAGTCTAAAAAGTGGTGTGCAATTTCATACTGGGCAGCATTGTTCAGTTCATGTTCTCAAATCCCTCGTGTAATGTTATTTTTGTGTTCCAACCCTAGTATGGATATTTTTCACACCAGGTCCTAACTATCTCTGTATTTTAGTCTTACAAATGGCTTGGGATTTTTCGAGATGAAAAGTGGCATAAAAACAGCAGTAATGTGTACACTATGTGATGCTTTGAAAGGCTATTTCTGATTAAGAGAAATTACTACCTCACCTGTGAGCATCATTCAAATATATCTGATAAAATCAGTTATGCAATGGGATGTTTTATGAAGCTTTCACAAAGCAGACATCACAACATTTTTTTTGCAACTCTTGCATCATATTTGCTTTCCTGATTTGATTAAATGTGATGAATAAGTAACTGCTTAATAATGCAGAAGAGTAATTTTCCTGCTGATAAGTCCCATGTGCATAAATACCTCTTGTAATTATTTATCAGGCATGTCAAACACCTGCAAATCCTCCAGTTGTACGCTCTTTGCAGAGGATAGAATTAAAATCAATTCTCGACTCTGGAGATGCAACTGGGAGAGTTAAATCTTTCTTTTCTTTTTTCTTTTTTTTTTCTTCCTTGGGCACTGCTTGTGCTCCTAATTTGAAGGTCTGGTAAGCTGGTCATTCCTATTTTTCCCAGTTTCTCTCTCATACCTTTAGCAAATCAATGAAAAAAATGGAGAAACATATTGACTAAGCAATGTTGGAAGCATTTTAAAGCTTTGTGCATCAGGAAGCAGAACTCACAGTTCAAGAGGTGGCATTGTCCTCTCTCCATCCTGCAAATAGAGTGCTCCAGTGTAGCAGAGATGTGCTCAGAGATGCTTGAAGTGACATTTTTCAGATGAGTAAAACCAGCACTAGCTGCCTTAATTAACAATTGCAGTGAGGTCACAGTTATAGAGGAAAGAAGGTACATCTGGTATCAAAATCATTTTTTGCATTTTGGGTCATGCTAATAGGCATCCTAGAAATGTTTCATGCATATACCAGACATTTCGTTTCCCGTTCTAACCAGGCACTCTGCTGAAACAGCTGCCAGCTTTAGTACGGCTTGTGGCTGTGCTGGGAGGTCATTGGCAAAGTTTCTGTCCATCATCTCTCTCTCACTTTGTAGTTTCTTTCATCCTTATACACTCAAGTCATTCATACAAATGTCAGCTGTGATTTTCATGAGGAAAGGAGGTATCAACAGATTACAGTTCGTGGAGTAATACAAATAAATGCCCTTGCTGTTGTTAACAGAGAACAACTCTGTTTGCAAAATAATTGCAAAATATATTGTTTACTTCTAGAATTTGGGACAGGACAAAATGAATTTTTGCCCTGTATCATTCCTCTTTTGTGTTTCATTGTTATTTATCTCCATAGAACAAGCAACATGGGAATAGTTTAAGCTAAATGACTTCAGTGATGTATCACTAGCAGGCATTTGTGTGTGGCAGAATTGGCTTTCACCCAGGGAAACAACTATATAGGCATGTAGAGGTTTCATTAAAAGCTATTCATAATTAGAGGAATAGCAACAACATAAACCGTTACAGTGCTAGAACTGACCTAGTTTACACACCTTCAGGTTCTGCATCCAATTTTAGCCAGTCATCCAGGCTGTCCTACAGTCCCAGGAGAAACTGTGACTTTTTCCTACAGGTATACTGCAGTTCGCCGCTTCAACCATTTACTTCATTTCAGTGTTTTTAGCATGTTCCAAGTCACTTGCATTCTCCTAAAGGTGACTACATCTTTGAGTCATAACATGCATAATGTATATTGATCTGAGATAGGCTCAAGTGACAGGACTAGAGAAACAAAACACACATGCACCCGTGCTTGCACGCATCACAGGCACACACACACAGATCACTCCTTAGGAAAAGCCAGTTTTTAATTAAATCAACAGACAGCACACAAATCCTTTGCAGGCAGAGTAGTTCTATCATGGAGTCTTTAATAAGGTTTCAGCAGAGGGCTCTAAAAGGAGAACAGCTTCTTACTGTTTATTTTTGATAATTAGAGTTCTCCTTGGCAGAAAGATGTATGGACTAAGTGAAGTACAGAAATGTATCCTGCTTACCATTGCCAGCTGCATCTGTGGATAAGATAGAAGGACTTCTCCCTTAAAGACAGGAGAAGACTGTCCTTAAGAAACAGGCTTGGTCTGCACAGTGTTGGAGCAATAACTTAACTACGTCAGCTTCTTAAAAATCACGGTATTTTTTAAAGTTTTAACGCAGCACTCTACTTCAGCCACTGAAACATCTAAGCATAACTTTGCTGTCAATTTTAGCTCAATAAAATTTAGACCCGTGTTCTGAAATATGAACCTTCATGCATGGACTTACAACTTAAAAGAATTTGAAATAATTATATTCATGTGAGGACAGGCTGCAAACAGATCACAGTGGTCTCCATCAAGTTACTATCCAGTATTTGTTTTCAGTTGTATCATTTCAAATCTGGAATCAGATACTGATATTGATATGTGATACAGAACAAAAATTCACTTAAATTTTTGTATTAATCTCTATTGATTCCCCTTGCATTCCAGTTTCCACTGGTGAATAACATGCTGTAGCTACGCATTCTAAGATTTCTTAGAGAATAATAAATGCCATCATTTCAAAATGATTATGCCATTTCATTTAAAGATATTAACAAGAGTATAAGTGACTTATTTTCCAATTGCATACGCTTTCAGTAACTGTCCCAATACTAATCCCTAGGCACTCATCATCAGAATAAATTTTAGCATCTTCAGGTAATTAATGAGAATGTCACCCTTTCTAAAATATGAGAGTTTTCAGCTGCTGTGATTGTAAACTTCTCTTCCCTTTTTTCATTTTTTCTGCATTTTGAAGGACTCACAAAACACATTTGCTTAAATAGCCTCTGGCTAGAGAAATCCTGGGGGCAGAGCTATGCATCATCTCATAGATAATCATACCACAGAACACGAAAGGCTGGAACAAATTTACTGCTACCTCAACCAAAACAAAGGATGAAGTGATCTATTCTAGATGGTAAAACAAATGTGTAAGCAGAGGGGAACATTTTTATCAACACCTAAGTGGATAAAAAGCAGTTAATAACCCTTATGAATACAGAACAAAGCCCTGAAGACAAAACTGCAGTGACTGTAAGAAAGATTAAGTAAGGGAAGAAAACCAGAAACAATGCTAATTGCTATTCTGTCAGCAAGGGGACAACTGTAGAGGAAATACTTCAAATACCAGAGATTTCAAAAGCTCTCTCATTCATAACACTTTCATTTCTTGTACAAATTATAACATGGTAGGTCTAGCAGGCTGGGAAAAAGCCTAGCTATCAAAATCAAAGCAGCTTTTAGTAAAGAGCCTGGAGAAACAATTAGTATGACTGGTTCTGAGGAAATCCCTCTCATATATAAATCTGAACATAATTAACCTATAGTGACAGAAAAGAAACATTATGCTGTGCAAAAGGTTTTGTTTTACCAAAGGAAACCAAAAAAAAAGTCTCTTCCTAAAGTTTTGGGTTGGAAATTATGTCACTGACTTATTGGAGTTTGCTCTTCTCCAGATATGACCCATACTCTGCTTTGCTCTACTCAGTACAATGTGCCAGTAGAAAAGCAGCGTGGGGTAGAAAAATGTGTATTCAGCCATATTTAGCAGTGGAATTCCTTCGGGAGCTCAAAAGTGTAATTCTGCTGTTCTCATGGAGGGAGCCAAAATCTGTTTGCAAGCAAACTCTAAAATTTCCTTGACTTAAAGTTTCCTATCATCAAAGGGTCATGGCAGAGCTGGGCATAATAAATGTAAGCAATTCCATTAGTAGACATCATAGTCTATGTCTCTGATTTATCTGAATTTCTCTGTTTTTAAACTGTGTGCAGTGCAGTGGTTTCCAGTTAACGTGACAGAGTAGCAATATGCAGTTAGAGCAGAATTGCAAAGCACTGGAACTTACACTTAATTTAGCTTCATACAAATATATGGTAACAAGTGGTGCTCCTTTCACAGAGGTGATAAATGATTGTACACCTCAGTCCAGTGTTGACTCTGTAGTAAGTAGGTGCAGCACGATAAAGTGGATGATACATTTCTGAGATAACAGTTCCAATTATTGCTGGGGAAACTACTAGGATTTTAACCACAGGATTCATTCTTTACTGATAAATTGCTGCCTGCTTTCTATTCAGTTTTTTATGTCAAGGAATTTGCAATGAATAATGGTCAAGCGTTTGAGGCTTTTGCACAAAATTTACATCAAACATCCACTGAGTCTCCTTTAGAGCCCTAGGATCTTCAGAAGAGCCACACATACAGCTTGATTACTCTCAGGCACAGTGCAAAAGCAGAAAACATTGCATCAGCCAAGACTGACCCAAAACCAAACTGGGATTCAGTGGGGCTGGTGACAGCTGCTCCACTGAAGATTTAGCTGTCAGCTGCCCTTGCCAAGGGCTGCACACATCCCCAGATCTCATTCTTTTCCTTTCCCCAGGCTCCTCAGCCTCATATCCCTCCTTAATAACTGTGACCTGGGAGACAGTGACATGTTCGCTTCACGACTTCTTACAATCTGATCTTCAGTCAACTGAAAATGTCTACATGCATTTAGTGCTGATGTACACACTTAAATTCATAGGGCTTGAACATCTGTACTAAGCCAACGCATGAAGTCAGGAGGGGTGCTCAAATATACCTTTTTATTCGGGCAAGTGTTCTATTTGCATTGGCTAATCCTTCATGTTAACGGCATTTATTTTACTCTTGTGACAGGCAGGACTGTCACAGATCCCTCTGAGCTCTGAACTCTGTAGGAGTTAAGAGAACCCACCAGGGAGGACATCCAGGACTGGAACTAGGTCTTTGCTTTCTGCCAGATCAAAGTTACATGTGCCAGGTCACCCAGTCTCCTGGGACAGCTCGAACTCAATGGGAGCTGGGAGGAGATCTCATGGTTATCATAGCAGAACTAGAGGCAAGATCTTGTCTGCCAAAGGATCCAAATCCTTCTCACGCTGATGGCAATGAGCTCCCACTGAGTTCCGGACTCAGCCCGATCATCAAACAGCTCTCAACACCCACAGAGTACATGTACTAGGGACAGGAGCACTCAGTCATCAGAGGTGAGGGATTTCCCCTGAAAGATGTTAGTGCCAGCTACTGTTCAGCTCATAACTGCATCCACAGAGACAAAAGAGTCAAAGTGATCAGTGCTACAGGTTAGATTTTGGTTTTCCTTCTTGCTCTGATTATGTACAGCAAAAGAAAGGGATTGCCTGAGCAGCAAGTTACAAGCCACCAGCTGTTCTGCCCGGCATTTTGGGGGTAGGTGCAAAACAGTTAACTTCCAAGATCCAGATAACACCCTGGTGATCACTGCAGCAAAGGGGTGAGCGCTTATATACTCATACAGATCTTCTCCCAGCCTAGCCTCTCTTAAAATACCCAGTGGTTTATGATGTGTTCGTCTGCTGGATTCTGTCATGCTGCTTTTGAAGGGGAAAGCTGTTGGTGTATGTTGTGTTACATGATGCATCATAATTCTATGTAACATAATAGTGGACGTGAACCCACAAGAAGGTTTTGTTTACACTCAACACACAATTTTCTTTTTGCAGATGACTGTAAGAGCTATTAAACTGATAGCGTGTGGCAAACCTCCATATGAAGGCTGGTATAAAGTCATCTGTGTTTAGTAAACTGTGTGTCTTGCAAACTGTTACTCTGTAGGCTAACATGTGTGAGTTAATCTATTTCGGCCTTAAAAAGCAAACAAACAAACAATAAATTTGTGATACTCTGCCAGGGTCTCCAACGTGATACTATTTCCAAAAATCCTAAATGGCTGTAGCAAATGTTTTGGAAACTAATGCGAGTTTTTTAAAGTTCTGTCATATTTTATATATAAATCACACTTATTTGTATGTGGAGACTATGTTTTTCCTATTGACATCATTTCAGAGTCATTGTCTGTTTCAGCTAAGAAATATTTCTAATGGCCTTTCTTAATCCTGAGAACTATAGGTTAATGTATGTATAAACACCAACTCGTCAGCCTAAGGAAGGTGTAAAAGGGAAGGAGTAGTTTCATACTATGTGTTTAGAAATGCCACAGCTGACTTTCCTTGGGTAGCAAGAGGAGAAAAATAAGTAACTTCGATAAAGGGCAGACTGGATCTGAAGAGAAATTACCCTAAGATGACTCATTTTGCAGGAGAGTGGAGCAAAATGTTCATTGCTGTCTCCAAACTCAGATCACCATCAGGAGCTGCTTGTATAGATTGCCCATTATTTCTTTGCTACGGAATGTAGTCTTATTCTCTGAGCTGACCTGGAATGAAAAAAATTAAGTTTTTTAAGCTTGCAGTGGCTACTTTACCATGTACTTTGATGAAGAAGAGGTCACCCATCAGAAGCATCTCTCCACCCACAAACAGAATAGCCCCTTTCTGAGTATTGCTCCAGTACTTCCAAGTGCTGGAATATAAACAAATTTTTTCCCAGCCATAACGGACTATGTTTCTTCTTCTCCCAGTCTACACCCCCTGCCCCATACCAGGAATCCACGGCCACCACCCCACACCAAGCTCCTTACCACTGAATGCCTACATACCTGCCCCCAGCAACACAGCGAGTGCAGGTCTCTCATTTGTTCCCTTCAGTCATTTACCTCTTCCTCACTCCTTCATGCATCCCTCAGTCCCACAGCTCCCATCCTGACACTAATCCAACAGAAGGTGAACCATCAAACTGCTCCCTTCCCCAAGATGGACACTGCCTGTGTCCCGAGAGCAACAAGACAGGGGTCAGTGGTGGACATGAACTAGCACAGAATGGGTCACGACTGGATGCACAAATGCCCTGTGAAATGAGCTGGCACACCCTGCTTGTTTTCCTAGAACGTGTAGGTATAAATCATAGATATGATAGAATCATAGAATCATAGAATTATTACGGCTGGAAAAGACCTCTAAGATCATCAAGTCCAACCGTCAACCCATCACCACCATGCCTACTAATACAGACAGATAACACAGATATAGATATAGATGATATAGATATGGATATGGATATAGATAGATATAACACGATAGAAATAGATGTAGATATAGATGATACAGATGCAGATGAAATAACAGTCAGCTTTATAATGAATATAAGCTCTGGGACACCACATACTCATGATATTAGTACAGTGATTAGTTTTCTAACTTTAATGCAAGTTACCATCTTCTCTCCTTTCTGTTTACAGCTCTAATGGGAAATCAGTTTCCTGGGCCCAGAATGAGAAAAGCAGCAGAGGAGCACACCTTTGGCAGCGGTTGTCAATCCACATCAACAAAAAAGAGAACCCCAATCAAACTGCAGTGATCAAGCCTTTTTCTAAAAGCACAGATAGTAGCCGACATAGTAGCAGTGCTACATTTCCTGAGGCCAGTGCCAAAACGCTTTATGATGTCTCGGAAGCAGAAGAGCAATATCCAGCTCAGTACCGACCGCAGACTCCCTCGCCCATCAGCACCTTGAGCCACAGAACTGCCTCTGTTAGCCGAACAGAAGATGATGCCCCGACCTTCCAGTCAGAGCCTCCTCAGCGAAGCAGCTCCTCTCAAGGCTCACTCATGGAACAGATCAGTAGCGTGGTCACTCGCTTTACAGCCAATATCAGTGAGCTGAACTCTATGATGCTTTCAACAGCCACACCAGGGACAATGGTGGCCACTCCTCTCTGCTCTTCATACCTAATTCCACGAGAAATCCAGCTCCCCACGACAATGACCACGTTTGCAGAGATCCAACCGCTTCCTGCCATTGAAGTCAATGGCGCTTCGCAGTCAGCTAGGAAACCTTCAAATGGCAGCGTCAAAGAAGGCACTTCAGAGACCCCGCCAACCAAGCAAGACCTTGAGGAGCTGGTAGCTTTAACTCCTCCTTCTCCTTTTAGAGACTCCATCGATTCTGGAAGTGCATCTCCCAGCTCTCCGGTTTCCGAATCAGCTCTCTGTATCCCGTCCTCCCCAAAATATGACACGCTCCTCATCAGAGATTATACTCAAAGTTCTTCTTCACTGTGAATGTAGTTCAAGAAAACATTGGATCTCAACAACTACATGCAAGTAGTGAGGGGACAGCCAAGCCTTCAGGATCTCAAGTGTTTACGCAGACAGAGTGAGAGGCATTGGGTCATCTTGAGGAACGAAGAGGAAGAAGAAGAATTACCTGAGAAGTGGAAACATCAGATTAATTATGCTGTTTTAAACACAAAATGACTCTTGGCAGATTATCGTGGCCTTAAAAAAACATGGGCTTTTCAGAAACACTGAATCTATTTTTGAGGGCTTATAAGGAGTCTGTTAAATCAGTTACATACCAAGTGCTTTGCTTTAGTATTACAATGAACCGTGTGTACAATATACGGGGTGGGGTGGAAACTAGATTGTAAACAACTGTACAATGGTTTGTTTGTTTACTCTGATTCCTTACCCAGAAGTGAACCTTGATCTTTTATCAAGAATAGAAGACCAAACATTGAATGTACATTTTCTAACAGACTGAAATCTGGGACCAACCTGTCAAGCTTTGTTTCTTTTTTTTTTCTATGAAGATCTCAAAAAGCAGTAATGTATGCTCAATAACTACCAAACTCTTTGCTGAAGCATATTGTGTCCGTGATACGTTACACGTGGATAACACTAAGCTGAGGCTTTGCAGTGAGTGACTGCAAAATGGAGGGCTTTACAATTGACTTCTTAACCTACACATTTGTTTATGAAATTCTCTTCTATCAGTATCAAAAATTCAATTTGTTAACATTGGATTCACCTTCACAGCAACAAAACCCAAGGAAGATTTCCTGACTATTTCACCATGTTGCCAACTAATAATGAAGTAGCAAAAAATATTTTCTGGAGTACTGTTTTGTAATTCCCTTGTCAGGGCAAGTTGTTGAGGTGAATATTCTCTTTCTAGCAGCACTACCAAGCTATATTATAGCTGCACTCCCTACTGAAATTAACACATTTTTATGGACGTTCTTATGCTAACTTTACTAGTTAAAATAATTAGTTGGGCTCCCATCGTCTTTGCTTGTAAGGAACAGGTAAACACCCTAAGGATTTTCTCCATACTTTGAATGACAGAATTCTAGGAGATCAGTCTGGATTATGATGAATGACAACTGTCAGTGGAAAGGTTATCATAATCATAATATGATCATATAATAATGATGATGTGATCAAAACATATAGGGAAAATAAACCTTGTATTAAAACCTGCTTAGAGGTGATTTAGCTACTCTTTAATAAGCAACAATTTTAACTTTATATAGCTGCTGATGCCTTGCAGCTATGAACTGTGACAAAAAAAAGAAAAAAATACTTTCAAAGCAATACAAAGTAAAGGTTAAAACAGAGAAGACCTAATGAGATATGAACCTACAGAGTCTTTCTTTGTTTCTTAGCAACTCACAGAGGAAGCAAGGGCATTCCTCATGTTTTTTCCTATATCAAGGTAGTACAGTTTAGTGCACTTCATACTGTCACAGCACTTTTTTAATACAGGCAGGGAAGAGTTTTAAAGTTTGAATAGAAGCTAAATAATTTTGATAGGTATAGTTATATAGAACTTGTAAGTCAGGCCCTGAATGCACACTGTATTGGCTCTCTCCTTCATGACACAGCTGTCCTCAGGTGCCAAACTTCTTTAGGTTTGTTTAAATTTATTTAAGGAAAGTATGAAGTGATGAGTGACATACTTCAATTCAAACTTGAGTTGATGTAGCCTTACGAAGAAGACAGCCTCGTGGAAGGGAGCCTTGAAATAAGGCTGCTGTGTTTCATTTTCAAAACACTTAGATCTTATTTCTTCAAAGATAACAAATATTTTGGAATCAGAATTCATAACCCTTTTTTCTTCCCCATGTTCAAAATAATAAATATTTGATCAAACAAAAAGCCAAAAAAGATGAAAGCACACTCACATACTTTAGCAAAGAGCATTTTCTGTTCCTTTGGGAAGCTAATTTCACCATTATGTGCTGCACTCCAATTTGCTGCTCAACAACATTAAAAAAAAAAAGTGATAGATGGCTGAATCCAGCCTAACACCTCACAGAGATATTCTCGTGACTTTGTACATCCCGCACAAGGCAGTGCTATCCCACAGCAGTCTGTGGGCATGCTTATTTTGCAAGGTACAGTGGCTTATTAGCTATGCCTATAGCATGAACCAGCAGGTCACAGAACAGCTCTGCTCCAGAAAGCAAGCAGATACACCAAGCCATGACTGCAGATCCTTGTTGCTTATACATAGTTCTTGCCTCCTCACACAACTGATTAGTACAGGCTCAGTTCTGTGCTGCTGTACGGTTTCCAGAGCAGAGCTCGGTTTTGCCCTCCTGGTTCACAGTATTAGCATGTCTCATCATTCCCTAGCTGCCCACGTCTTTAGGAGAAAGAATCTTCTTCCACAGGTCTCAACCCACGTTTAACAGAAGGCATATCCAATCAATCCCTGACACAAACATTCTCATTTAGGGAGTTTAGAGGACTTAAATGCTGTTCATTGAAGACTTATGTGATACTATACGTTTCCCATCAGTGCAATATTGTTTTAATATATACAGAGAGTACTCAGATAGTTCACGTGAATTTCAAAGGAATTCTACTACTGTCTGTTCTCTTATGCTTTAAGTTGTTGACCAATATCCTTACTAGAGCATTCTCCATCTTGATCTTTACCTAGCCTTTTTTGTTCCCATTTCTGTAGTTTTTTCTTATGGTGGTGGACATTTCATATTAACATATTCCTGCTAAAATCTCTGGGCTCCACCACACTATGAAATAATCAACAGCAAGATTAATCAATGGTGGAAATAAGGATTATACAGACATAAATTTTTTTTATTAAAAAAAAAATTAGTAAAAAAGAGTGAGAAATAGAAACTGTCAAACATGACTCAGCATAAATATACCTCTTCTGCTCTCAAATCACAATTTGGCACAATCCTAGCCATAGCTATTGCTCAAAGCTTCTTGACAATTTTCATATATACTGCCAAGATGATATATATATTCATATACGTGTGCACACACACACACACACACAAATCCCTCAGTCTAACAACAGAATAAATGTTTGAAAAAGCTAAAACCCTACTGTTACACCACCCAAATTTTTGACTCTTTTGCTCACTCTCACTTTGGGAGGACTCATGCATCTTTTGTATATCCATTAGCAACAGCAGAAATTTTAATTGCACAAGGAGCCAAGGATGGACTCTGCTGCGACTGCACCTCGCTGTTGTTGGTCTATATTTAATGAAAGGTAGATCAGCCTTAGTGGCATTTAAAGAAGACAGAAATCATTTTACTTGTGCAGGCTGGAATGCACCAATGTCTCCTTGTATGACATGCCTGGATTTCATCAAAGGGAGGACAGGTTTTTTGGGGATGAAGATCATAACTATGTAACAACTGTAGTAGTAATTCAAAGGAACCCAGTGGGAGAGTTGCAAGACTGGAGAGTCCTTTGATAGGAGGCTGTGGGTTTGACACAAGAAAAAGGAAAATTATGAATGACAATTATGATTATATTATGCGGTTTGTATTCTAGACTTCATTTAGGACATTAAGATACAAAGCCAGGGTTATTCAGCCATAAAAGCAAAGGTTACAATTATGAACACTTTCCAATTTAACTAAAGAATGTGCAAATACCAGCTGAATGGCTTGAAATTGCCTTCCAATTCAGTGCTGCTGCCAGAAACGGAATTAAAGAAGTTGAAACTATTGTCATTCTTGACCACAGGGGCCTCGGAAAATCACCTGTTTCTTTTGTGTTTGAGGGCAACCCTGAAAGGTGTAACCACCTCTGGAATCAGTGCTTTTGAAATAAAGTGAATCACTCTGGCGGGCCAGTTGGGAAGAAGTGTTAGCAATACTGAAGAACTGTATTTTTTAATTGGCTCTGAAGAATAATTGCATGACTTTGGAGATGTGCTTCCTTGTACTTCTATCTGAACATTTGGTGCCTAGACTCATGCAGATACCTTACTTAGACCAGAGATTTTTAGACCATGGTCCACAAAACACTTGCTGATGTTTCATGGGAGCCTGGTTGATCACAGGGTGTTGGCTTCTTCCATTGATTTCCAGCTACAAAATAGAATTAAAACTTAAATGCTAATTAAAAGTTTTAAAAGAAAAAAAAAAAGTTAGTTTGCTTGGATGTTTATTCAGTTGCTGTGTTTGCAAAAGAAAGACTTTTTGATCAAAACTGGAGAATAAGATCTCCAAAGAGAGTAAAAGTGAAGGACAATCTGTGATTCAGGCTCTGGATGATAGCTGAGTTCACCTGCGGATATTTTCTTTAAAGTGACCAAGACCAGACTGAAAGACAGCATAGCTGTGGGTGTAAATTCTGTAGACAAAAGTGTGCAGCTTTGCTATTCTGCTTAATACATCATTTATGAAGTGAAAGGAAAAAAATGTGACAGCAACAGACAAGCATACAAAAAATGTCAGGTCCTTAGGGAAATCAGAGCACTGTATGCTCAGGACTAAAAATGTGACCATGACTTTTTTATTGTATTGGAGACTAGTGTCAGGGCTGACCCAAAAAAGGACTTTGGTGCATAAAGTTAAGATTTCAGCAGATTTGAATACCTATATTTAAAACTCTATTTTAAAACCACTATTCAATTGCCATCTTACTCAGGCATCTAGTATTGGTATGTCTGCGTACACACTCAGAAGTACCCTGATCTTGACACGTCTAAGGATCTTTGCACCTAACCCACGCTAAAACCATCAGGGATCCAGAAAACAGCAGTTCCTAGGTTAAATCCCTGTGTATCCCATGAGTGAGTACACAGAGCACACAGCACAGAAGCCAACAGGACCATAGTCTCTACAAACTGGAGAAGAAATCCTTTGTTTTAAAGCTGTGGGTCTGGTTATGCTGGTGTTTTTACAATAGCCTTGAGGTTATAGCAGTCAGGCAGAAGGCGAGAGACCTAAATTCAGACCCAGCCATTGCCAGAGGTGATTGAAATCTTCCTCCTGACTGGAAAGTGCTCTAATGGCTCTCTGTTGGGGCACCCTCTGTTCACCTCTCTAAGGTAACGTCACAGAAATAAATACAAGAGTCCCAGAGTAGAAAAGGAACAGCTACTATTCATCCTGATAAGACATATAATTAGGGCTGGTAAGTGACCATTTAATATAAAATACTTTACAAATCTTAGGAGCAGGAACAAGGAGAGTATTTTAACTACAAATAAAGAAACGGAGACCACATTTTTTTCTGTGCTATATAATGGCTCAAAAACCTTAAATACTTCCCTGAAACATGCTTTAGTGACAGGAGAGGAGGACATGCCCTTCCTTATGTCTGTGTCTGCAACCATCTTGTCTTCCACCTGGAGTTCACAGACCCCTGTGTGGAGAGGGAGAGTCTGAGTCTTCTTAGGTAGGTGAAGAAATTGGGGTTCCCAATTCTCTGAGACTGCAGAAAAAAGTGACTCATTTCATTTTCCTCCAGCCATCTTTTATAAAGGCCACCCATCTTTGAAACAAAAATTGTAGCCATGTCCAGAAATGGATTCCAGTTGAAAATTAGTTATTTCTGTGCATTGCATTTCCATTCTGGCTTGAGTAGCAAAATCTCACACATCTCTTTCTTTGTTGCATTGCTTTGCTGAGCACCTAATTCTTCTCACAAACGTTGCATTAAACTTAGACATTTAACAAAAGGGTTCTGGGCCTTCACACAAGAGCCAAATAATATTAAAAAATAGGTATTAAACTGTATAACTTTAAGTGCTGAAGTCCTTTACTGGCATTGGCCCTTAATCTATTGAGGTCAATGGAATCACTCTGGATTAACATCTGTGTAAAGAAAATCAAAGTCTGATAGTGGCCAACCAAGTCTAGATCTTGGCTATTTGTTTCAGCAGAGAATGATAACAATAGGATGTTCTTCCCACTTTCTTTTGAATCAAACAGCAGATGTATTTTATTAGGTTCATTCCTGAAGCAACTTGTTAGGCTTGGTGAATAGTACCTTCCCACCATTCTTCTTCATCATCGCTACCCCAGCAGGTAACCCAATGGGAAAACAGTACTTTGACTAAATGTGTTAAGGGATGTGAGGGAACATGTCCAAAAATAAGAAACAGGTCGCAGTTTTCTGGCAGTATCATGAATCTCATAAAAGAAAGTCAGTACTCTCCATGAAGAAGAAAATCATCCATCTGCTGCCCACTTCAGTGTGCACTGCACATATTAAAGACTTCAGTTGAATTACCTAAATTGACATTTTTTGCTATGTTTTATTATTATACTCTCTGTTCATATCTCTGCAATTGCCACTTACAATTTCATACTGTGAAAAGGAAAAAAGACACAGACCAGTGAAGCATAAAGGTAAGTAAAAAATTTATCTAGGTGAAGAATTGGTGTATATGGTTGGTTTTGTCTAATCTGAGTAATGACAGTACAAAAAAACCAATAATCATTAAGTCACTCCAATCTGCCAAATGGGAACAAATATACTATGTATATTACATGTACTAATAGGATTATATGGCAGCTGCTGGTGGTATTTGTAATTAGAAATCTATATAGAATATAGATGTTTTAGAGAGACGGTGCCAATTCTAAAAGATTTGTGTGGGCTACAAGTGCTTGTAATTATTTTTTTAATTTGCTAATAACTTAAGAACAACTGGTTTCAAACATTCTGTGAGCATTTGTTCTTTTTTATGTTGTTGCTGCTTATATTATTAAAAATAGAGAATGTAAAGTTATTATTTTGATGTGAACTGAAAATGATTTTTCATAAAATTTAACATTTTTATCAGCTTTGGTTTTGCTTTCTACCTGTACAAATGTAATTTATTTTAGCATTGAAAAATACATTTGCTTGTTTATCGATTGTCTACATCATGTTATAGTTGGTGTTTATGTAGAGTCAGGTACTTTTTGAACAGTATTAAAAAAATTCTGTGATATGACTGAAAACTGGATTTTTTTTCATTGAAATACCTACAGTTATGTTTTCCGTGCATTTTTCTGCAAACCAGGTGTGCCTATACACAAACTCTTCAATGATAATATTTCTCTTTCTCTCTGTTGTTTTAAAGGATTAACTTTACATCCGTAAATAATACTTACATACCATTTTAGTATAGTTTGATCTTTCTCTTTCAAAACAAACACAATCTCACTGATGGGATATATATGAAATTTCAGGTCACGAGGAAATTGTAGAATAATCTAGTCTCAAACAACAGAAAACAAACCTGGTCAGCTGAGAATTCCTATATCAAAGCATTATTTTTATAGCTGTTGTGAGAAACCACATTACTCCTACCATTGCAGGATCATATCTAATCTTGAATTGCAAACACAACATCAGAGAAAATTTTCTATATCCTTTAACAATTTGATTTCTAGTGTTCTGTCATTGCCATCACTAGAAAAAAATGCCTTACCTCGAGTCTGGCCGCGTTCTGTCTCCAGTCAGTAGATTTTAGTTTATTTATCTGCTAACTGGAAAAAAACCAAACCAAACCAAACCCCCTAAAAAAATCTTTCTTATTTAGAAATCCGCTCCATCCCATTCCAAAATCTGGTCTTACTTAGGAAGGCAAAAGCCCAGCTAGAACTCAGGCTGACCACTGTTGTAAGGGACAACAAAAAAATGTTTTTACAAATACATTAACAACTAAAAGAGGGCCAAGGAGAACCTCCATCCCTTTTTGGATGCAAGTGGGAATATCACCAACAAGGGTGAGGAAAAAGCTCAAGTACAGTGATAAGTGTTGCCTGGGGTTTCTCACATGTGTTGTGAACATATATATGTTCACATGTATATGAAATGAGCGAGACTTGAGAGTTGTGCTTGTTAAGTAAGGGAAGAGTAGGCTCGAGTGTTTGTCATGAGATTTATGCAGTGTGTTATACACACTGCAGGCTGATGCTTGGCCCCAGTGAGAGCAATTCCCAGAACCTGGGTCTCCTGTGCTGAGCATGCTCTGCTTGAGCCACTCCAGAAGTGCCCCAGAGCTTCTAATTATGAATGCACTTAAACATGGGTGTAAGCAACAAGGATGCCAGCTAAATCTCAACTTCAGAATCATTTTAGACTCACATTTAACTAACTGTGTAGATACATCACTGATGAATCTGGAGAAGAAGATGCAAAGAGGACATGGACTAAGAATCTTAGTCTAAGACTTGGAGGACAAGATTATCTTCCAAGAACAAAAAACCACTACAGGGTGCTCACAAACTAAGGCGTCAATGACAAGCTTACAAATGAAATGCCAGCAAGGCAAAACATGAAAAGAAGATCTTTGTATCTAATTATCTATGTAGAAAGATATGTATCTCTGTATCTAAGTAGAAAGAATAAAAGTAGCATATGGAATATTGAGACAAATTGACTAAGACAAATAAGGAAAAGGACACCAAATAACAAATACCAAAATGACAAATAAGGAAAGGGACACCAACTCCAAAAATTCAAGACTATATTAGAAGTGCCTGCTGAGATATTACTAGAAGACTAATCATGAGCTATGAATTTAGGAAGCAGCTAAAGAGGCCAACACAACTCTTGAGGTCCACCTGAAGGCAGACCCGTCAAAAGTGCTAAGTACCACATTGCCATGAAGCATACTGTGGATGGGAGAGCATCAAAGAGCAGGAGAGAAATCCTACAACGATCTTCATAAGGTCATTGGATTTCCATGCCAGTGTCACACTGAAATCCTGCCACAAGTTATAAACTGTGTGAGATGCCAATATTTCCTTCCAGATTCACTTGTCCCGCTTCCTATTTGTCTTTTTCTTTGCTTTTTTCTAACCAGAAAGATGCTGGACAGTTAGATAATTACCATAGGAATATCTGGCATCGGGTTAGTGCAGTAAAATCAAAAACACAAAGAGTTGCCACATTCTTCCTTGGGAAGATAAGTCTGGCAAGCATTGCTTATATATGAATATCAAATGTCAGAGAGCATTCAGCCGAACAGAAGGCTTCACCAAGCTCCATCTTAAATGAATATAATAGAGTGCCTTGGCTTGTGCCACTTACAGCTTACACCACCTGCCTTCCAAATAGCCCTGGGAGGCTTGGAACGATAACTGCGTTAGGTTACAAAATACCAGGCTTCTTGGTTGCACTGTTACTCCAACAGCAAACAGCATCTGTTCAGGCTGGGGAAAAGCACAACGCTAGCCCAGACATAACAAGACATGTATATCTCCAGTGAACTGAAACTCCCTAACCACAGATGAAATCCACAGCTGAACAAAGCTAAAGAGAAGTCAAGTCTGCTGCTAATACCCAGAAAAATAAAGGGGAGCTCATCGGGCAATGACTGCTTGAATTCAGTCCAAAAGGTGCTCATTTCTAGTACCATGTGGCAAAGCTTTGCCTGTAGCTTTGTCAAAACAGGCTGAATGCTAAAGGAAAGGAAAGAAATCCTATAGGATTGCATGAAAAAGGCCAGCTCTACTGTGATGGATTACAGGAAAATATAGGAATTATCTTTTGCTCTATTATTCCTCAGATATCTGCTATTGACTGACCATGGGACAGTAAGATTTTAATTTCTTCGTTATCCTTTCAGTACCCCAACCAGACAACAAATTCACAACACAATAACTGACAGGGGATGTTCGATCATCTCATACTGCATTGAGAGCAGTTGTCTTTAAAACGGATTGGGAGGGGCATGCAGTGAGTCAACACTGGCTGAGAGGGAACATGCAGTCAGCTAGATGAAGTAAAACACCACATATGCTTTACCAAACAAGGTATATATATATAAAAAAAAAAAAAAAAAAGACCCAAATTACAGCAATATCAATCCTGAATATTTTCACTGAAAATATTGGTGATGAGTGTGAATGAGACTTCTGGGTGTGTACCAGATCAGAGCCTGAGGCTGTGTTCAGAGTGACTGGCAGTGTAATACTCGCTGTGTCTGGTTTTTCTTACAATGTTTGCATAGCAGAAGTTTGCCAGAGAATCGGCAGCTTCTGTTAATTAGTATTTGTTTTCCCAGCTTCTTTATTCCATCATTTTCAATAATTTCTTGGCTTTGAATTTTCCTCAAAAAGTTGTCTACAAAAAAACAGTGTACCTGAGTGCTGTTGGAAATCTCTTTAAAATTTTTACTTTTGTATTTTTTAATCAATCCTTGGTAATTTTGTATTAGTACTGCCAGTACTGGTTATTTTTTACTTAAACTAAAACCCGGAACAACAAATCCCAGTTCTAATTAAGGCAGCAGGAACTCAGCCATATAGCTACTTAACCAGTGAGCAAGTCTGAAGTTTATTGTTAACCCTCTTTGTGTTGGAGCTCAGAGCAGCAAGGGCACTGTTCCTGGTAAGTAACAGCTGACGGGGGATAATTGTCTGCAGACTGCGTGTTTGCAGAAATACAGGAGTTGGACTTCCTCCTGATTAATACCCTGTTTTATTCCGCACCAATTACCTTTGATACAAAGCTAGTTTGCTGGGACAGTGAGTTCACTAGGATAGTCAAAGGCTACATCATGCCAGTCAGTCTCAGTGCCAGAAAATGTTTCCTTTCATCTTAAACCTACTAGGATAGAGTAGGTATAAAGTCATGTTCTCTGTTTTCGGACTTCTTCAAACTTAAAACATGAAAAAAATCAGGGTGGAACACTAAAACAATTGGAATAAAACTGAAAGGAATAATCACTCTGTCATCAAAATCTTTCTGAATTTAACAAATTTCAAGTCTTGTCTCTTCTTCTGTCCCACAAAGAAGAGGGGAAGAGCTTCAAACCAGTATTCAAGCCCAGCTCCAAGGAGTTTTTGCTAGAGCTGCTGGGACATCAAACCCCAATCATCAGTCCGACAGTTGTATCTCATTCTCCTCAGAGATGACAATGGTTTCAATGGAGCTATCAGGCAGTGGAAGGGTATTTAGCTGTGTTAAACACATGTCATTAATTCCCAATACCCACTGGCTAGGCAATAAATGTACTTCTTGTGTATGTTATATGCTTTTTGCATTAGGGGGTTTAGTACATGACTGATCAAGGTGGCATTTTATTCAGCAAATAATAAGGGTTGCTCTTTCTCATGGCACTTTGTGTTTTCTAAAATTGCCATTTATGCAAACCCTAGAATGGCTTTCTTTTATTGAAGACTTTTTTAACACTAGACAGCAGTAAAAATATTCAAATCTTCATTGGCTTTCTTTTCCTGTTTCTTCCTTCTAGAGCAGATCAGTAACTCCGATGCTGTATTTCTGCAGCATGTCAGCTCCCATTGCACGGCACCCAGCAGGTGAAGCATGTTACCCACACAAGGAAGTAAGGCTGTTTTTATTTCTCCACCCACACACCACAAAAAAGTCACAGAATTGGTCAAATGTAATTACGGTTTTTATGACATGGTTTCATTCTTCAAATGTTTCTGTTTGTTAGTTGTCAATTTAGAGTTGACAGACAATAATAAGGTTTTTGATATTCAAAGTCACTGTGATACAATCTATAACAATTGAGTTTGGCGTTTTTAGTGACTAGTTTTATCCATATTCTATATCAGAACCACTTTTCGTAATAAATACTTTTAGATGAGAAGCAGAGACACAAAAGTGGATCCGTTTTGGCAAAGTGGTATAGAATTTAAAAGGAAAATTTACTTAATCGATTCAGTACTATTTTAGCATTTCTCCCTTACTAAAAATATGTCTCATCATGAAAGATAGAAAGGACAGGACGAGTGGTAATGGTTTTAAACTAAAACAGGGTAGGTTTAGGCTAGATATAAGGAAGAAATTCTTTACAATGAGGGTTGTGAAACACTGGAACGGGTTGCCCAGAGAGGTAGTGGAGGCCCCATCCCTGGAAACATTCAAGATCAGGTCGGACAGGGCTCTGAGCAACCTGATCTAGTTAGCGGTGTCCCTGCTCGCTGCAGGGGGATTGGACTAGATGACCTCTAGGGGTCCCTTTCAACCCAAAACTTTCTATGATTCTATGATTATATGCTTGAAACCCTAAGCAAGACCCTAGACAAGCTCCCATACAGAAGCAATCCCAGCGACACTTCAGGAGTGACCACGGTGTAACAGAGGGCACCCCATGGCCCAGACACAGGACTATGCACCACACATCTGGGACTTATGTGAGGGCCGGCCAGATATTTTATCCCAGGCCATGTTGCCTGATGTGTAGGAGGGAGGACATATCACTCCTTAAAATTAAATATACAAATGTTTTTGTATTGAGCCAATTTATTCTCCCCACTGTCAATTAAGTCTTAACACTGTGACAATGTCCCAAAAATCTGTGTTTATTTACCCAGTGTGCAATATACCAATATACACACAGACCAGAGGTATTTTATTTCATATTTGCACAAATACGGGTGTCTGTCCCAAGACAGTACACCTTGTTCACAAACTGACAGTCATTTATACACTTAACATTGCATATTCATCTTTCTAATACATATGCATTGTTATTCTAAATTATTGGTTAAATTCTCTTCATCCAGTATGTAAATTAGTACGCATGCTCAGCTTCTTCATCTTTTGATTCTGGGGTATTATTGGGGCAGGTGGTCCTTGAGTAGACATTTGCAATGTCCCCCTGCCAGAATTACCTTACCCCTAGTTACGTGATTCTTTTGGCAATCTCAGAAGATTTTCATAGCTGTTAGCTATTCTTACAATTCATTACTCTCTGGTTGTACTTTGGACAGGTACATTCTTGTTATGAAACAATAACACTTCATTCAAAATCCTGTTTCTTAGTTTCTCTAAACCTAGTATAGTTAGTTTTAAACTTACAAGATTACAAAACCTTTAACTGTAATAAGGGTAGGGCTTTA
>Ga0181612_164291_pt1 | contig 27050 bp, 10 predicted proteins | sample HoacroProtozoa21_FD_119630 | JGI IMG/M metagenome (GOLD analysis project Ga0181612, IMG submission 119630) | Hoatzin crop microbial communities from Cojedes, Venezuel. Combined Assembly of Gp0051906, Gp0051904, Gp0051908
AAATGTGCGTATGTAATCCAAATGAAGAGAAGGGAGAGAGAAGAGAGCAAAAGCTAGTATTTGTATACACAGCTTCTGCGACATCACTTTGTTCCTTTTTTAGCAAGTGCCATTCCAAAATCTTTCTTCACTACCAAAGACATTTTGCCATCAAAAATTAATTCTTGAATTTCACTGCATGATCAAAAAGAAATTTCACAGAGATTTAATCCTCCATTCTGCCCTTAAAGAATTTGTGTCAGAATTTGCAATTTGATATAATTTAAACAGTGAATTTCATTAATTGCCTTAAGATCTATTTTTCTCTGATGACCTACATTGTTATTTCTGAGTGATCTTCAGTAAGCCAAAATATGTCAGAGTGATTTCAGCTATGGTTTTTAATAAATGGTTCATTAGAGTACTACAAGTATAAAAGAGCTCCCAGACAACCTGCATTTTACTACCAGTAGTCCTAGCTGATGTCTAAATGAAACAACACAGCTCTCTATGTCCTCATTACATAGGAGGTCATACAGGTCATCACTTTTCCAAATATGATATACACAAAACAGTTTTTATGACGTCACAGCATCATTTCTAATAGACTTACTGCAAATAAAACCCACTCAGCTTGTCGGCATCCCTGATACTTCATGATTTGGAGATTCACTGGCTTCAGAATTGGCTTCTTCAAAAACTGAATACAGACAACACTTATTTGTTAGTCCTTCAGGAAGAGGAATCCCACTTTTTCCAGAGCCAGAACAAATAAATTTTCTACTGTGTTTTTAATATTTTTAATACCAAAGTAAATTTCTTCCCAAATACTCTGCAGTAAACTTTCAATGGAATGGATGAGTTTTTTTGGAAAACATCACTCTTTGGCTACAGTAAATCAATGCGATAATAATACATTATTGCTTCAATATATGTGGCACTAATTATATAATCAGAAATCATTCCACACTTGGAATTGCGTACACCTTGTATCTCCAAGCTCCATTATGAAACAAAAAGTTGCAAGTGAGGTCTACATCTTTTATCTCTACTTGCAAAGGTGTTGAAAATGGAAACAAAAGTTGCAGTCAAACATAACACAAGTGGATGCAGCTTTATTTTGGATAATTATTGTTGAGCATTAACTTCAATTGATGAGTTAAGCCATGTGGGGCTAAGACTCACAGAGCTGCTTGCTCATACCTCCATGGGAGGGGGGAGAGAATAGGAAGAGTGATTAAAACAAGAGATTCATTCACTGCTTTCCTTCGGCAGTCAGATGTTCAGCCATCTCCAGGAAAGCAGGGTTCCATCACGCGTAATGGTTACTTGGGATGACAAACACCATCATTTTGAACATCCCCCACTTCCTTCTTCCCCCCGTTTTATATTGCTGAGCATGACGTTATGCGGTATGGAATATCCCTTTGGTTGGTTGGGGTCAGCTGTTCTAACTGTGTCCCCTCCCAGCTTCTTCTGCACCCCCAGCCTGCTCCCTGGTGGGGCAGGGTAAGAAACAGAAAAGGCCTTGGCACTGTGCAAGCGCTGCTCAGCAACAGCTAAAACATTGGTGTGTTATCAACACTGGTTTGGTCACAAATACAACACATAGCACCGTATGAGTTTCTACAGAGAAAATTATCCCAGCCAAAATCAACACAATTCCATATAAAACTGACTGCATATGTAAAGGAAAGAAAAATCCAAATAAAATCATAGTCTCAAGTAGTTTATTTTCTATGCATTCCGTACATGGAAGCTGAAAATTTTAATGCTAGTAAGATGCCAGTGTGATAACTGTGTACTATGTTATATGTATACAGTAAGGCATAGAAGTTAGTTGGATTATAGTCTAAGCATCTGAAAGACAAAAGTAACATGGGTACTGACCGTTCTGCTACTTTGTAGGGAAAGCAGAGCCAGTTGTCATATGAAATCTCACAACTTTCAGAGGAAAGTAAAGGGATGGGCCATTCTTAGCGTGCATTTTAAAGAGTTTGTCTGATCTCTTTTTGCTGACAAGCAAGATGATGTTATAATTTCTGTTTTCATCAACATTACCATACAACACTGCAAAGCTTTAACAGAATCCTCTGCGGATCCCCCTCATGGGAATTTTGGGGTCAGACATACTCACCAAGAAGTCCCAGAAGGAAGGGTCTCTTCGAGCTGGTTGTCAGGTCAGGCCCAAGGCAAGAGACAGAACCCTAGGACTCAAAGGCTGTAGCAGACAGTGCCTCAAGCAGGATGAGCTCTGCTTGCTGATCAGTTTTATCAGCTCTCTTGATAACACAAGGGCAGATAAAGACATAATATTTACAAAACATCATCTCCTTTGAAGAGATGCCCATGTAACCTTGATAAACGTGAGCTGCTAGTGTATGATGGCACTTATATACTGAAAACTAGGAAAAGAGAATGCACCCTTGAGGTTCACAAGAATGCAGCCAATAGCAAATGAGGCAGAGGCATTAACTATTAAACAGCAAACAAAGAAACATTTGAGTTGGGTGAAATAAATCTCAACCAGCAGGACGTCGATGGATTTTTCCCTCCCTTTCTAAACGCTAGCAAAAAGCCTGGAAGAAATCTAGACTGAGAGGCCTGTTTTGCATAGATGTTGATGATGTGTTCTTTTTTCCCTTTTGCCATTTTATTTCCAGTTCTGTAATAACCTGCCTAACATAATACTTTCATAAAGTAAATCAGAAAGATTTTTTTGCATAAATTTCACTAGTCAATAATATTAGTCTTCATTTGATTTGATGTGCTGTGGGCTTGGGAGTGGTAGGCCTATTTCCAGTGGCACACATACGTACCTTCAGTGCCACACATCCAAGAGACATTTAGGATTCTCAGGAGCCAGCATAAAGTTTTAGCACCCACCTGATAGGGTCACATGTATGGACTTATGATGTCAGGCATTAAAACAGAGGAAAAAATTATGTCCTCTGTCAAATGAAAAAAAACGTGGTTCTTTGCAGCAAAAAAAAGAAAAAGCTTACAACTTCTGATATATTTGGACATTTTGTTGTCATTTTATTGTCTTTTTTTAAAATGTTTGCTCAAAGATAAGAGAAATTTTAGTATGATACAATGACAATGAGCAAAATGGAGTAATTATTTCAAATCTTCTACTGAGTTTCTTTGATATGCCTCTGAAAAAGTGTGATAGTTTTTCATGGTTATTATATTTCCAGAAGTTAGATGTTGGCTAAATATAGGAATTTAAAATGTTCTTGTGCATTAAAGTGAGAACAGAGTACTCCAGTGATGAAAGAAGATACGACTTTTTTTTTTTTTTTATATTAGACTAACAGTGTCAATTCACCTAACTAGCATCCAAAAATCTGTTCGGTTTCTTTCTTGCAAATTTCTCTACAAACAAGTCCAGGGAACACCTCTGTGATTTTTATACTTTGAGGCAAGGCCACAAAAAAAGGTTTTCACAACATACAGACTTCTTCAGATTTAAAACAAATGACCAGTCCATAATATACACGTGTTAAGAGATTGTTATTATTGTGCTGTTGATAGACAAATAACTAAAGAAAAATAAGCATTATTAGTGTTCTTTGGAGCTTTGCTATTCATATATTACAGGATTGTGACTAAGCTTTAGCGGAGGGAAAATACCTGAAAATAATAGGCATGAGTACAATCCATTATAGTAAAAACATTTCAAACAAGTACAATGTCAAATAGTTTCTCAAACTGGAATTACTAAGATAGTGACACAGCATTGCAAACTTCAGTCGATCACTTTTGCAGAAGACAACAGCATACTTAATATAAAAAGCGTACATATAAAGTCATGTTAGCTTTATTAACAGAGATGGAGATACAAGAAGCACGTGAAATATATTTCTCCTTTAGAAGATTCAAAGATTTGTTTCTTTGAGCAGTGTTTCCTTCTACAACATACCAATTACACTAATCAATACCTTTCATAGTTAATTTAGGCCATAATTATTTTAAGTGATAAAAAGTTCATCTTTGCATATTTTTCCTAACTTTACTTTTTTGCAGATAGCTATGAAAACCTGCAGCTCATTATGCTGTGCAGATTGATTTAAAACTGAAGCAGCAATTAATTCTATAATAACAAAAAGGAGTATTAATTATCTCTAAGATTCTAAACTCTGCTAAATGGTTATTTCCACCATAATTATCAGGGTATACAGGCCATTGATTATCTTCAAAAGCAATTAAGAACATCCCAAGACACGACAGAATCAAGGGATCACGATAAATCTTTCAGATCATTGCTACAAGTCTGTGACCTACCCAAGGGCCTACCAGAGTTGCAAAGCAGAGATGTGAAGGATGTCATGTCTGAGCTTAAACTTGTATTTAAGAGTATTTAAGCTCATACGGTAAAACTGAAACACTCTGAGCTCAGATTGTAAATTTAAATTTGGTATTCAAGAACATAAGGGAAAATGAAAGCAGTTTTCACATTTCAAAAAATTCTTTCAGAAAAAATAATAATACAATAACTATTCTGTTATTTGAGAGAAACTGTTCTATTTGAACAGTTTTCAGCACTTCACACACTATTTAACACACACAGCTTACTTAGATCTTACATAATCAAGGGTTTTGGAAACTGCTTTCAGAATGAGCACACCACTCAGGTGAAGAACATATCAAACTATTTCATCAAATAGATATATGTAAACAAAAAAAATTATAACAATGAAAGTCTTAAAACCACTTCTCCCTGTGGTATGATACTGAATTTCCACTCCAGTCCTCCAAACTATCCAACCAAGTCTCCCTGCAGCTAACATACAGATTTCCTCTTTGCTTTCACCTGCTTCAGAGCAGCCCAGTTACCTGAACCGTGACCCTGTTGCTACAGATGTCACTGGTTAACCTCCTGTTTGGGGTAATCAAAGACATTTTTTTCACTTCAAGGAGTGCAAGTGAAACCACACAGAATACCATTTTTAAAAAACGCGTGCCTCAAAATATTACAAGACTGCCTTGAAAAAAACCAGAGAATATTTCAGCCCTTTGCATATGTGCATTAGAAAACTACTTCATTCATTTATGCTTCCTGCCTGAAAAGAAGCCACAACCAATTATTCTTGTGAAAAGACTAGCACCTTTCCAAGCGTATTTGAATATACACTAATAAAAAGGTGAATGGCTAATGAGAATAGGTTTTTGATGAATGACTTCTGTCCATCATACAGAAGTCCATATTCTTGGACCTAACATCTTCTCTCTCTCTACAAAGCATACTCAATATTCTGTTGTCAAGTCACCTCTACAACTGGAAACAGGCAGTTTTCAGAAGAAATATAAAAATATCTCTGAGCCGTAGGTACATATTTTAATTCATAGAAAAGAAATTGTATTATTTTCCTGAAACATTTTTTTCTGTGTAAACAGTAACACAATATTAATCTGTATTCACTGACGTATTCTAACCTTATTGTCCTCACTATAGCAATAGCACTTATCCTATCATGCTTCATCTAAGACTACGTATGTACAGGTTTGCTGAAAACTTGCATTACTGGGAATCAGCCATACAGAGAAGAAAAAGACAGTAACATGTAGATACATGACAGAAGCCTGCTTATCAAAGAAGAGTTCAAGATGTGGCTTCTGTTCCTCTTTGCCTCAGCTGCAAGGCCAACTCTCTTGATGTCCTGATGTTCCCCTTCCTAAAATGCATTATCAGTCTTTGGTATTCTACAATTCTTTTATGTTATTTCTATAACTGAATCCACCAGTTAAAGTTCTGACCCTCCAAGAACAAAATCTCTACACATACACTAGCAAATGAGTACTGCATTCAGTTTCTAATGATATGAGCAGACAAGGAGGTTCCACGGTGATTACTTCAGCACTCCCCCTGGTTTCAAAAGAAACATTTAAATTCTCAGTATTCAACCCCAAAAAATCTCTCTTCTAGATCTGGTGGTCATATCTGAATGTATTACCAATAAACAGTATTGCTGATAAAATTTCTTTTATTTAAATAATGTTTTTTTCCTCATTAAATATCTCTGAGAATCAATAAATAGTTCTGGAGATAAAATAAACCAGCTGCTACATGACAAATGAAATAGGTTCTCACAAATATTATACAAGTTCAAAAATCATAGTTCTCTACAGGTGCTAATTTTACTACTTGAATGAAATTAATAAGACTCTCCATAAAACAGCAGGAGATCCTTAGATTACATGACTAATCAGCAAGAAAATTTATTGTGGATTCACGAAGCACGACATGTTTGTGTAATGTATGCAAAAGTGGTACTTTATTCTCTGTAGTGAACAATTCTGAGTCCCTAAAATAGAAAAATATTTAATAGTTCAAAAACTCTTGAGGCATAGTTTTAAAAAGTTGTTCAACTATGATTAATTCAACTCACGACAAACTAGTAATGAAAGAAAGACCACCTTATTTTAATATTCAGTAGGATCCATTATTAAAATAACTATTTAAGGTTAAACAATGGATATAGAGACAACTGAAAATCCAAACTTATGTCTGGGGAAGTAAGATTTAGGAGACAGATTCACAAATTAGGTAATACATTAGTCTGAAAAGCTAAACTACTGTTCATTATCTGATATCCGGAAACAGCATATAAGCAAGTGATAAATTTAACATTTGAATACAAGAAATATTAAAAGATTTTTTCCATTTCATGTAATTGTAGCCATTCCGATTCTTTAAGGAATGTTTTCTTTTAGGGTACTGTGCAACTAGAATGCACCTCTTGCATAGCATATTTAGCTCAGTAGCTATCAATTGACATTTACCTCACATGATTTCTTGGCTGTTGCATTTATAATGTATTTATTTACATGACTACTTATTACCGTAAGCCTCATGTACATTTTATGAACCATTTCAGACCAGGAAATTCTAGCGATAGTCTCAAAGAGGAAATTCTAATCCTTTTGTACTATTAAATTCTCAGCAAATTCTGCCCTCTGAGAAATGTTTACAGCCTAGCTTTCATCTTTTCAAAAAAATCTTTTATTACAATGTGCCGTGGAATCCTGAGTTTGTGTTTAATACTCTACATTTAATATTTATTTATTGCTGTAATTAATTGCTTTTATTTTGTACTTTGGGGTTTAATTAAGTGGACTAAAAGTGTCGATTCAGTGCAGCTGTTCAACTGACTTACAAATGAAACTAGTAATACTTTACCATGACTAGTTATTAATGTTCTGCCAATGAAACAAGCAAGGGGAATGTATGGGTCAGGGAAATAGTAATAACAACAGAATACAGAGCCTTTAATTTTTAGATCAACTGCTCAGCACAGATTAAAAGTAGCTAAAATGATTGTAAACTAAGGATGCTGAGTTATGTTGCATGTGTTATACTAGGTGAGATTACTGATAACAATTTCATTTCTGGCATGCACACCTTGCAAGCCATCACCAAGTAGCACCCTCTGCTAAGCACACTTACATAGCACAGTGCTTAAAGACATCATCTGTTTCTGCTCGTCTCCTGAACGGAGGTAAGTGAACGCTGCCTAACTTTGGAACTGACTGAAAGCCAATTTGCTGTGTCAATACAATGCTAAACCCAAGGAAATACATCCTACAGACAGGCCACAAATATTGGCTAGAGTTTGTGAGCTTAAAAATATGTTCACATGGCTTTTGAGTTGAATCTGTATCATATTCTGCAGGCTTGTACTGTGGACAACAGCAATATAAGGAGCGGATATATTCATTGATAGTTCAGTAAAGAGGTCTTGTATCAAGTAGTTTGGGGACTGATGTGCACTGCGACCTCAGTAAATGTTCACCTCGTTACAGGACTGTAACCCAGTAATGTAAGTAGACTCATTACTGCAGATCATGCTTCACTAGTCAAGCAGAAAAAAGGAAGACCTCTATTTCCAGAGCTTTGGCACTGCTCAAGAATATTATATTAAAGCATATGCAAAGAAAGAGGCTGTGTTTGTTGAGGTAAATTGGTACATCTTTGATAGCCACATAAATTTGGAGACATGGAAAACTTGGCCTAGAGAATGAATTAAAATCCACTTTCCCTGCTTAAAACACTAGTTGCACATTATCAGTTATAACTTCTTAATTTCCTGTATCTATTCTATGCAGGTTCTTCTAGAGTCATGGTTTGAAAATCATCTGGACATATATTGTTTCTAACATCTAATGGGTTAATTTACCCTAAACCATGGATGCTCACAAATTGTTCATCACTAACCAGAAGGCTTAAAGTGAAACTTCGTTTGTCAGTGTTGCAGGTTATCCATGAAGTTACTGCTAGTCTTTTTAGGCATCAGTATGCTAGCAGACCATCCTTTCCCAGGCTTGCAGTGTTTTCCCTTTCCTACATGCAAGGCAATTTGTCATTTATCAGCTTCCTTTCAAACTCCCAAGACACTCCCCTTATCAAAAGACAACATGCAGCTGAAAATGTTCCTAAGTCACCTAATTTTGAAAGAGCTGGCTGACCTGGCTCTCATAGTATCACAATATTCTCAGAAGTTTGGACTGTCTTCATGCCTCTTCTCCCCAAATACCTTATAATCCTGAATCTCCATTTAAAATTACTTCAGTCTTTTCTTACCATCCTTCTACACACAAACACACAAATACATATGTATATGTATATTAATACATATATAAGTTTACCAGGCCTTGTCTGATGCAGATTTCCTGTAATGCCTTCAACCATTTTCTCCCTGACTGAAGGCACATCAGTCTCACTAATATTTCAGTTTATTATTTAAGGACACATACTAATCTCGTGTTCCGGGCAAAAAAATTCAGACCACCTTCAATAATAAAGCACCATGAAGGGTTACAAAGAAAGATAAGATTCAATAATTTGTAAAAAAATTATATTTTGGAATAATATTTGTGTTTTTCATATTCTCTGCAAATACAAATGCAAGACACAAATCATGCCCTTCAACATATTTCTCTGGGTTTTCTGAGACTAGATCAGGTGGAACGTTTCATCAGAATCCTTGAAATCATGCAAACAACAAACACGAGCACCTGCATTTTAAGTATTAACTGCTAAAGCACCATGAAAACTTCAGCACTGGCAGATTTGCTCCAATTCCTCTGCCAAAGGGTGGGCTTCATATTCTTTACCCTGAAAGCATTCCACACGAGATGAATGTGAAATTTAGCTTTTATAGCTGAGACACATATCCGAAAAAACCTTACTGTCATTAATCCTGATAAAGAACACGGTAATTTCTATGCTATATTATTTAGATATGCATTAAAGAGAATATTCAGTAGCCCAAAATGCAAATGATTATATCCACTCTTCCAAAAAGATATCTTTGAATCCTGTTAATGTTAATTCAGCATCTGCAGAAGTGACGTCACCTACAAACACACACATAAACTCTGCATCGTGATGGGTTAGTTCCACCCTTTAAAGGCCTGTTGGTCTGTGACTGATCTTTATAATTTAACTACTCCGGCCACATCTTTATCCAGTCATTTAGAAAAAAGCCAGGCTATTCCTCAATAAATAATGCCATTAAAGTCTCAAATGTGTTTGTTAAAGTTAGACAGCTGGCCATACCTTTATCAGCTTACACAAAGTACTCGCAAGTTTTCAGCAATGTCTACGCTGGGTGATATAAAACAGGCACAAGGATTCCTGCATTTGAGTTCACTCAGGCTAGCAAATCTGGAAATGGTATTCACACAGTGCTGTACCCAAAGCTTGCTCTCTGAAAAAATGCCTGGGAACATGACAAAAAGAGGCAGCCAAATGGTGTGTACAGTGCCCCTGAGAAAGATCAAGACTTTAAAAGCAACAGTAGTTACAAAAGTATGCTGACAAAATCTGAACTGTTCACGTACGGTAACAATTGGAACACAATTTCTACCTGGACAGAGTTGCAGCTTCAGTTTCTCTCCTTCCTGCCCCCTTCTACCAGCTATCATGGCTTTTGTGTGCATGATGTCGTCAAATTAAAAACTGTACCAGCCCTTTAAAGAAAAGAAAACAGGCTTAAGGACTGAGAATTTTATAAGCAGCCTGAGATTCCAGCTCCTAAAATCCCGAGAGCCACTTTGAAATTCTCAACCTAAATGTTTAGCTGAGTTACTATCTGCTTTTCTTTCAAACTGCAAATCCCAGCTGTTCTCAGAATTTCCTAACGCACAACACACTTATCCATGAAACATAAGCTGCGGTTAGGATGAAACCTTTGCCCTGCATTCTCTCCATAGATACAAACTGTCTGTCAGTATACTATAGCACTGCTACCATTCAGCACACAACATATTTAGAAACCCCTGTCCCGTAGGAGGCTTCAGAAACCACATTTTTAAAGCATTTTCAGCAAACTCCAATGTAAAAAGCATTGTTTGTCTGTCTAAAATTTTTTAATATGATGTAAAAGAATCTGAGGTGGTTAAAAATACAAAGCACTGAGGAAGGGAAGGAGGCATTCTAGATAAAAGTACTTAAGATTAATTTAACATGCACAGGATTTCCCAATTAAAACTTTCACATTAGTACTGCATTTTAAACAGTTAATCTCCTAATGAGACATCCCCAGCAATGAGAAGTGAATTGCAGGACTGAATCTGGCCCTGAGGCCTGCATCTGGAAAAGGCTGTCCTTTGTAAACGCTGGATTTATGCGGCTGTCTCAAATTCTACAAAGAAAGCGCTGCACTGCCACCTACTGTCAAGTCGTCTTTTCCCATCTGCAGCTGCCACTGAAAGAAATCCTTCGTGCTCCCGCACAAAATGTTGAATGCTGTTGACCAAAGCGCACACAAAAGAAAATTATGTAACTTCATTTTAAATTTCAGATTTTTTTTTTTACTCTGTTAGCTGGAGAGGTCGTTTTTCTTATTCTCTGTCTTTTCTTCATAATACAATAAAAGGAAAAGAATCCTGTGCTGAACAGTGTGGGAGAGCCTATGCAAAAGCCTGTTTTTTCTCCTTCTCTTATTTGCAGCTCTCCACTGTCATACCTTTGAATCCTGGCTGACCTGCAGTCATCTCAGCTAATGATACTCCCACCGACTCATCTAAAAGAGGTATGTTGCAGTTGACTTCTTCCCTTCCCTTAGGGGCCAAAGGCATAACCTTTGAGATGTGCCTGATCTCCAAGAGTCTAGATGTGAGGGAGTCTTGCATAGCAGCCCACGGCACCGCTGTAGAGATACTAGCTTAATTGAAAAAAAAGTTTTACTGCAGTTTCCTCTCAGGGTCTTTTTTGACAGCTAAATTTGCAAATCAATTAACCTCTCCTGAACAGCTACTCCCTTTCCTAGTAAACATAGTCACTACCAATTGCTCATGAAATAAATTTTCATAAGTAGCAGAAAACAAAAGGAATTAATCTATCAGAATGCAAAGAAAGAAACTTACCTAATAGTGAAATAGGGAAGACAGAACATCAGGATAAATGAATATGTGCTGTCTGTAAATTCTAGCCATCTTGAACAACCATTTATCTAGGATTTAAGATACAGTAGCAAGTGACTGGGTGTTTTTTTCTGCCCTTTGCCTTAATTGTATGCGCAAATAGAATTACAGATATACAGGTGAGAGAATTCCCATCCTCACATTTATATTTTTTTTTGGCAACATTAAAGCACAGATGAACTTGAGGTGCTGCTGGGAGAACTGCAGAGTTGCATATCATCTGCCACACGCTGGGGGAAAAAATACCTCAAATTCAGTGTGTGTCAAAGGTGTCTCAGAAGACCGAGTTGTGAGCACAAGCTCAAAGAAACATATGCCCTTCCTATATTACCATCAAAATAAGTCCAAAACAAGCAAGACAGCTTAATTGCATTTTTTAAAGACTAGATTTTTTTTTTTTCCTCATTTGTAATAGACACAAGCTGCTGCAACTACAGAATTGGTGAGACTCACTTGTTTAACAACTAGGGAAAAGTTCCAGACATCCTTACACGATCTCTCTTCTCCTCTGCCTTCAGGCCTAGCAGTACTCCACTTTTCACGTACAATACAAGACTGCTCCTAAACTTCTATGTCTCCATTCTGTGTCTTTTGAGATACATAATATGGTCATGACACCAAAGGGTTTGTGTGCTGAGACCCTAGAAGAGAGCTGTTTCTTTTTAGAAGAGTAAATATAGTACAATAATCCTTTAGAAAACACAAATTTCCACACATTTGCACATGAAAAGTCTCCTTTCGCTTTTCATTTACCAAGAGAATAGTTCTGAATAATTCTGTTACAAATTCTATTCTATTTGTTGCCCTAAAATTAAAATCTTGTATTTATCTGTTTGTCGTCTTATGTGCTATAGGGCTTTTACTGCAAATAAATTTGGAATTGTTGTCTCCATTACAGAACAGTGGCAACAGAGGTAATAAAATAAAACAAATTTTTTGTTCTGTCTTTATAGAAATGCTACCTTTTCTTCCCACTGGAAATTCTTAAAGCATCTTCCTTCCAGCAACAAGCCCATGTGATAAGTTTTATATGGCATATTATGTAGCATTAACATAAGAAAGTCATACTTTATAGATTCCTTATATCCAGTCTATATAAATTCACCTAATGGAGCTGTTTCCATCAGGAATAGTAGATTTTTAAACCATCTCTACAAAAGCCCTTCAGGCAACAAAGTGAGCCCAATTAATTTTATGTTTTCATCTTGTCTTTACACAAAATCATCTGACAAGATAAATACATAGCAAGAGAAAGAAATAAATTTTAGGAAGACTAATCTTCCCCTCTACACTTTCTGTAGCTGCTGTGTTGGGTTTCATCCTTAGTCGGCCATACCATCACCATACTCGGATAAAGTCAGTTGTGACTTTTACCTATGTTAGCAAAAGCTTTGTGTAGGAGACACATCTGAGCAGAAGTGTAAAATCTTGATGTTCTATAACACAAGTATTTAAGAAGTCCTCTATCCTAAAGCATTTGAATTGCTACAGTGAACCAAAAATATTGAAATTCATTCTGTATTTAGTTCCATAGCACTGTTTCTTTTTCTATGGTCTTTTCTATTTCCTCTCCTCCAAACTGATGCTCTTGGTATCCATAATAACCAACGTTATTTGAGCTGAACCTTCAAGCCTACAATGTTCAGCTGCACCCATGGTAGGAAAAACAGGCTGTCAATTCTCAAAAGAAACTACAGTGAATATGAGAATCAATGAAAGGTTGGAAAAAAGTCTGGGAAAATCATGAAGATTGTTTTGACAAATCAACAATTTTTAACGAAACCAATACATATTCCTTGTTACTATTTTTTACGAACGTCCTATCCTGTAACGCATTCTCTTTTGCAAATTACCATTTTTAGTACTGGAAAAGCAAAGACAAAGGCCAGAACTACATGTTGTAAATATTGTGACTTCATGGCACATAACGGCACTGTTCTAATAGTAAGCAACAATAGGCAAAATCCTTAATCCTTAGGCAAAGTCCTTATCAATGCAAAACCAGGACTTCTACTGTTTGTAGTGAACTTGTGAATTCACTTAATGAGCAAGCCTCCTTAACATATGGCAGACATGTTGTCATACAGGCTAATAGAATATACCTATGGCTCTCCAGTAAATATGCAACCTTTCAGAGCCCCAATGCCACTTTCTGACAGAGACTGAGTGAAGTACTGCCCAGCTTCCTGCTGATGAATGACAGGATGTCCATATGACAACATGACAACTTAACCAAGCAAAATAAAGACACAGCCCTCCAAAATGACAATGGTTAATCACATACAGAGAAATATCCAGGCTAACCAGAATGCCATGTTACAAGGCTTTACCTGTAATTTTTCCCAACTTTTATTCACTATTAATAGCCTGATCCTTGCTACAATAGTGAACATCATTGTCAACTGTTATGACTGACTACACTGGCTAACCGACAAAGCTCTTTCATATTTTTCTCTGCTCACAAACTGCATTACTGGTAGTCTAAGACAATAGCTGGAAAAAAATCTACGAGATCTGCACACATAGAATTCAAAGTTCTCTATTATAAATATCTAGTGGCAAGCCCAGGTTATTCTAAGCTGTATCTTCCTGGAATAAGTAACATTTTCAGCAAAAGTATGGAAAGAAATGAAAACTGTTTACCTATCATACAGCATCTCTCAGATTACTTGGAGATTCAAGCTGACATGGGGCAACTAGGCTTTTACAGATCCTCCAGTTCTGCCCACCTGCAAGGCAACTATCTCACCTTCAGCATGATCCTGTGGATACAAGCAGGACTGCAGCAGGGTTTCTTACTCAGGACTTGATATCTGTTGAGGAATTTAATTCCAGTGCTTCCTGGTTATTTAGGCTTCAGCTGATTAAATAAATAAAATAGATAGACTAATACGTCAGAAACTAGTGGCAGATTTAGTACAGAATATTGTCCCTCCTTTTCTACCAGATGTTCTTTCTATTTTTCACATTCATATTCTTGGTAGGATCTTCAAGAAGAAAAAAAGACAGTATATTATGCTCAAGTTTAATTATCAGTTTAAAAATGCAGTGCTGTATCCTGAATGCTTTACATAGAAGCCTTGGTTTCTGATCTCTGTGATGGTTATACAAAAAATAAATACATTCAGGAGCTGGAAAATATTCTTGATATACAATCAGTTTTCAAAAGGAAGAACACAGTTCAGTCCTGTAAAAACAGTTTAGCTGAAGTAATATCTTTAAGTAAATGCGGTTAAGCTTAAACAATTACAGTTTAAGGAAAAACATTATTCTTATTTTTTCCCCTCTACTATACACAGGGAGTTGCAAAGGTACCAATGAATTGTTCTTGACGTTAGAGAGAAGATGATCAGTAAAATGCTCATGTTTTCCAGGTACTGGTAATAATAGCGCAAAGCAATACACTGTACATATTAACAGTATATTTGTGAATACTTGTCAGGTGTGGAGCATGCTTGAAATGAACACAATGTCTGCCCCAGAGTTCTTCCAGCCACAAAGAAAGCAGAAGTTGAGACAAAGAAACAAAAATTCAGACTGAAATCCTGCAGCTTGGAGCGATAGGATACTGTTGAGTTGAGCAATATCTTTGAAGTGAGATAAAGTTAGATTGGTATTACCTGTCCAAATACAAGAGTTTTATATACTGATTATGCCTTCAAATTACTTGTGCCTGGTTTTAAGCAGTGTTTCTTCCACAGTCACCTGTGAAGCACTGCTGCTGAAAGTAAGTGATCCTCAGAGGTCTATTTAATACTCAACTATGTGACAGAATATGACAGATTTGGGTTTAATAAATCCTCATTATTGTACATGGTCAACAGCTAGACTTTGTTTTAAGAATGACAACTATATTTATGTGAAACAAAATTTATTTGCCTCTTACTTGAGTAAGCATTGGTGAATTGCGTGCTAGTTAGACACAGAATACTCATTTGTTTCAGCCTGAGAGAAAGAATTTCAGATTTGGTATCAACTGAGCCACTTCACTTCTGAGTTGTTTTCTCCCACAGCTCTATGAAGGTGCATGCGACAATTAGGATGGCATTCTATTAAGACTTGGCAATTGATGGCACAGGACTCCATAGCTACAGCAGAATGCTTTACCAAGCATTTTCTCCATGAAGGGAAGCTAAGACTCTGTTTACTTGCCAGTTGAACTAGGAAGTTCCTGACTGATGTTTTAGTCAAGTGAAGAGGAATTTTAAGAATGATGCAAACTGAAAGAGCTCTCAGGCAAATAAAAAAAAAAAAAAAAAGCTAGTGTTTAAACAAGAAAAGGAAGGGAATTATAAGCTCCGAAGAGCTCTTTCTCACCTTCTAAAACAAAACTAAACATTTCAGAACCCACAACACAATGAAGTTAAATAAAGTGATAGCCCTCGTCCTTATGTGTTAGAAACATGCATGTTGTATTATTTCTCTTTAATGAACCATCGCAGAATGACCTATCTTTCATCTTAAGTGCATTAATACAAGCCCCTTTATCCTAGGTCCTTGAGTGGGGTACAAGGCTTGAGTATTTTTTGGAAACAAGATGAACCATGGCCAGGACTAACAGAGTACCTGAAACTGTAGGTTAAGCTCTTTATGTCTCCTTCCTCCACCTTATAAATTTCTGTTATTCTTGAAGGAATAAAGTAAATGTCAAGAAAGTTTGCCAGAATTTCTTCTAGATAGATCAGCCACTTTCCTTGATCGTATGGCCAGTAAGACCACAGATATTTACTGCTGTGCCATATCTGTGAACAAAGATTAGAAGTGCCAAGACACATTTGCAGATTACCCAAAACATATGCTTTGCAAGGGTTCCAAGTGTTGTGTCCTGTCTCTAATATACAACAGGAAATTAAAGCAAAAATACCCACCAAAAAATAAGACAGCATTGAGAAATGTACTGTCCCTTACAAGCCAAAAAACCCCACCCTTGAAACATGCACTTATTATTTTATATTTGACCATGGTAAAGTGAGAGCTCAAGGAGACAAGGTGAAAAGCCTGATATTGACAAAAACATCTTCCCTTCAGCCTTTGCATTAAAATGCTCTTCAAGCTTTATTGAGCTAAATAAAATTGGGAAAACGGTACATTTTTACAATATCATCACTTGCCTGAAAAGCTGTTGCAGTGGGTGGAGTGAACTTCGAGGCTTCTTATGCCAGAGGGCATAGCAGCAGCCAGAAGAATTCAGTGGTGTTGAGGAAGAGAGAAGCTATATATGTTGGAGAACATTGAGACAGACCTGCCTCTAGAGAACTTCAGTGCAGATGAAGCTTCTTGGTCTGCTGGCAGGAACTCTCGGAAGAGGTAGCCAGGGTACCACATAGCCCTCTGCTGGGATGAATCCCCGTCCTGCAGGCCACAGAGGACATCAGCCAGGCACCCTACCCTGGGCCTCACACTTCACTTCTGTAATTTAACTCATGGTTCTCAGAATATTCACACACACAAAATTTCTTTTAGTGTCTACTTGCTGTTCACAGGTTATAATTATTTTTACAGGTGTGTATGCATGTCCTCGTTAGCAGCTATTATGAGCAAGAAAACAGATTCTGTGCTGGAAAAGCAATGGAGCATTTGTCGTCCAGCAAGACAAATAGCCAGGCTTTGCTCTAAATAATCCAGGTGTCCATCACACTATTATATGAGCACAGTTTCTAAGTAATTGCATAAAAGAACTGTTAAGTATAATCAAATACAATTTTAATCCCATCAGATCCTCATAAAATTCTCTTCAGGATTAGTTTTAGATTTTTAAAAACATTGGATTAAGGACAGTTAGTGAAAAGGCATTAATTCTCTCCATTTGTTCATTTTATGAGGCTCTACAATGCAAAGATCAGATGCAATGAAGGATGTTGCAATGCATGAATTGGTATGTTAAAGATATTCCCATTGCTACCAACACACATTTAACCAAAACTCACTGCAATCCTAAATCAGAAATAGTTATTGGGAAAGAAAGTTCAGTGACACTTTACCAAACTCTTCATTTACACTTTTGTTCCTTTCCTCCTTCGTTCCCTCATACACACTTATCTATTTACCTTCCAAAATCATTGAAGCAGAAGTATCTTGGGATACGACAGATAGATTTAAGAAGTACTATGAAGTACTTAAGAGAAAATCTGTCCCGAATGTGCAGGTTCAGAAAGTTCAGTAAGAATCTCAACATCTGAATCCTATAAGTGTTGTATTATCTGTATTAATTAATAATATTATATATATGGATTTTTTATTAATGTGGTTTTCCTGTATCATATACAGGAAAAGGCACTATAGATCTGAGGTCTTCCTGAGACCTCCTTTACACCGACAGGGTTTGCCAACAGCAGTATGCCAACAAACACTCCTAATAGAGGCAGAGTATTCTCTACTGAACTAGCTATTTTGCCAGTATAGCTCAAAAAAAAGCACCTAATTTTTATGGGCACACCTATGTCTGCTGGCAGAAGGTGAAATGTGAGCTTTTTGTAATAGTGTGCAAGAAAAAGCCGGTAGTGCATAGACAGTTGCACTGTATATCTGCATCAACAAAGAGGCCTTTGCTGCTCTGATCTATAGGAGTCTTCAGAATGTCGGGAACCTCACAGGGAATCAGACGAGACTGGAATCAATCTGTGTTTAGGGTATGGTAGGAACACACAGGCTCTTAGTAGGACATAGCTGACAAAAAGAATTTGATACCTTGTCCTGCTGTATTATACAGAGTAAATTGTTTTCATATCCTTGTCTTAGGCCTTCTTTTGGAAGGGACAAAATCTTTTCTTACAATGCTGTATGTACAAAAATATGAGAAAAGAAAACCATAATAGTCTGCATCGAACGTAATTAATGCACATTTAATATGGAAATTATTATGTAGTGACAATCAATTATTAAAAACACACATTAATTTCTGTCCCTTTCCACATGCTAATTAAATAACATCCTTTCAGATTTGTGTTTCTATTAATGCTTCTCAGTTTGAAAATCAGAACCGTTCTTGTGAACGTGTTAACCTCTGCAATGGTTTCCGGAAGGTCCATCTCCTGAGAGGTAGGAGATGAAGGATGTTAATGCACTATGTTTTTCTGTTGTCTCTTGTCTTCACTTCTTCACTTGCATGCATTTATGTGTCCTGAATCCTCATGTACTGGCATTACGATTAGGAAGGACTAAGATTCCACTAGTATAGGCTCCCATCAATTAGTTTTCTTTTCTATACAACTTCTATGTTAACTCTGGAGAAGCCTCTAAAGTATCAGTGTCACTGGTTTCTACAGAGTTGAGAAAAAAAAAAAAATTACAGAAACACTCTATTGTTTTCACTTTCCTTGTGGCAATATTAAAGGTGTACATAGAAACAATTTCTTAATGTAGGATCGCAGGTTAAACCACCCTAGTACCACTAAGCCGTAGCAAAAGCCTTTGCAAATATGCATTCACTTTGAGATGCATCATGATGCATTTGTGACTTATTTCAGATGAACACATTTATCTTCACACAAATATGCATTGAAAAAAGCAAAAAAGTGATGTGAGTAATGATATTGCCATGCAGCTGCATAAGTTGTTATGTTAGATGTGTCAGTGTGTATTCTGAAAGCTTTTTGTGGAGTTACGGTTCATCTGATCACAGTAGAGAAAAAATAGTATGTAACTTGCTATGCAGTATATTATTGAAATTCAGGCAGTCCAAAGATAAATGATCTGTTTTAAAGCCAACAGAACACAAAAGAGTAGATTGAGAGTGGTAGTAGAGAGGTACTCTATTATTCAAATTCAGTTGTAGTGGTGACTTTAGATAAGCAAATTATAATTTGCAAAGTCAATTTGCATTGCAGTCAGAACACTACGGTACTGCAGCTAATAATGACTTCTAACATTTCTTTCAATAATTCCTGAATTTCTTCTATCGACAAGCTTGTCTTTTATGTCATACTATCCACACGTGTTTCAGATATGACCATTCTATTCCAAATGGCTTAATAAATACATTTGATATTATTTATAGAAATTACAGACGTGTATTAGCTGTTAGCATTCCTTAAAAATGTCTGTACTTCTCTTATACTTTCAGGTTGATAAATTTAAAATTAACGAGGCATGCATTTCCCATCAAAATTATCTCACAACAGTTTTATGAGTTGTTCATATTAATCAATCCTGTTAAACCTTTCATTAATAGCATAGTACCTGTGTGTTGTATAATGGATGCACTTAATTTAATTTCATTTTGCTCTATTTTTTTAAGCTAATCCAGTATCACCTAACATGAAGCTGACAATATTTTTGTCCAATAACTACTATCAAATGAAAATCAAATAAGATGCAAGCTTAGATCTTCATGAAGCAAAATGTGTTAACACATATTTGAATTCAAGCATGCAGTTTTTTCCTGTTACAGTCATTATGGATGCTCACATGATTAAATGTAAGCAGGCCACCAAGTGGTGTACTGGATTGGGGCCCAAAGATTTAAAGGAAAAATCAGTCCTTTGCAAGCCAGCAAGAAATCCAAGCAGGGAAAACCAGGGCTTTCACTTATTGAGATTCAGGAGAACAGTCAAAAATTATTAACTGGAATCAATTTGCACACATCGTATGCACTGTATTTAGATCACACAAATTACTTCATATTAGCAAATCAATACTTACATTCATTGCAAGTTCTAAGACTGATTATATTATCCCTTGCATCTCTGAAGAGACTACAGAGCATTTTTATGCATTAATAATTCATATAAGGATAAAGGCCTTCTCTAGGTATATAGATGAAAATAGATACTTATAAACATACCTTTCATTAATATAAAAACTAAACTGGAGAGCATTTGTTAACGTGTTTTGCAAACAGCCAAAGAAAAATTGTGGTACTGTACTTGCACAATTCTATTCTTTTACTGAGCAGTGTGTTGTTCAGTACTTGTCCCCATAGCAATCCCATTGTAAACAATGATTACTATAAATAGACTAGGTAAGCAATATTTGTTTATTTGGAAATAACCACCTGATCAACATAAAACTTTTTCAAACAAAAAGACCTGGTTTTTTTAGGCAAATATCCAGTTGGAATAAATTGGCAACAGTACTTGACAAAAATCATCCGAATGGGGTGTGTAATACAGTGACGAGACGGATGGATGAGAATTGGGAAATACAGGTTCAAAACTGGGTGTTGTCAGTGAGAATATGGCCATTAGTAATAAAATAGGTAGGTGCAAACTCATTCTGTTTGCTGGCAGAATTGTCCTCAGCTGAAAACCGTGAGATTGTATTACCAGAGAGCTGAGCTAACAAGCCCACTGAGAGCTAAAGCAAACTCCTGCAGGTTCAGGTCTCCGCTTAGGTGGTTATCCAGTTTTCAGACCAGACCCCTCTCATCTCTCACCTGCTAAGTGAATTGGTTCTCATTCTTGGACAAGTCTCTTCATCTTTTTGATTCCCCTCCCACCTTCTGTATCTTACCCACTCAGAGTAAAAGCTCTGCAGAGCAATGCAGGCATGATCTCAGTTGGGGCTTCTAGATGTTTCTGTAAAATGAATACTAGTAATAAATCAGGAGAGGATAATGGAAGTGTCAACTGAGTCCTAAGTGTAGCATCAGAGCTGTAATGTACTGTACTATACCCTACATGTAATGCTATTCTTCAAGAAGGTCTTTGCACAGTGTGGTTTATTCCACTACAATAATAAATGTATTCATGATGCATCTCCAAATATTACCCAGCACTAAAAATGAATCACAATAATGTTACCTTCACTTCTCTCCAACAAGAAGATAATGCTTTTTGGATGTGATGCCATTCTGCATAGTTTTTGACAAACTAGAAATACTTTAATGAAGTAGTAAGACTGTACCAGGAGCATATGATTCATCTTAAGGCAGCCGTATATAAAAAGAGAGAACTGGGATAAGTGAGGCACTTCAACATATATCCATTTGGCTGTGGTTGTTTATATTGTTACTCCTAACCTTTCTAGATTCCATCAGATACATCCTTTGCAGCTCCTCCCATTCACCATGATCAATAGTTTCTAAGAGGTTCATGAGATGCTACAAGATACGCAGGAAATGTCGGCAGCTGTAGGTATCACTAGCACATCGACAAATCAGATAGCAAATGAAGTGCAATTTTTAATTCTCCATTAAGGCAATGCTGCTTTTTCAAAACCTGAGATATTGTCACTGATCCTCTATCACTCTCTCACAAACCAGTAAACACGGTTACTGGTAATCTCGTTAATGTAGTTGTAAAGAGCATAAGTGAATCATTATCATTTTCTGTTCATGCTGGTTTTAACTACTGGATGGTTGCCCAGCCCACGCTATTCTTCATTCTGTTTTTACAGGTTCCGCTGATGCAAAGTTTCATGACTTTGTAAATTCATCTAAGTATGACATGTTTTCCTAAAACCTCAATAAATCCTGCTGTGTAGCTGTTTCAGTTATCCACTAATTTAGTATTGCTCAAACGAAACACATTTATTAGTCTCAGTGTCCTCTTTATGAATCAATGCCAACAGACCTCTCAGTGAATGATGTTTTGTGTCTGAATATCCTGTAGTTTTGCCAGTATTTTCTACATCTTCCCAAGAAAATTTAGTGCATACCCTTAGTTCTGAGTACTCTACAAAAACATCTTCCTCTCCCCTACTGCTGATCACACCTATTAGTCTTCTTGGCAGACCTTCCTTTTTTCTCTCGCTAAGAATTTTTGAATCCTAATATACGATTCTTCTGAGCCTGATTCTTTGTCAGCTTTTGATCGTTGTAATTGCCTTATTATCATCTGCTCTCATACAGTGATAAAGACTTTTAACGTTTCATGTGCTAGGAACGAAAGGGAAAAAACGTGAGCAAAATCTCTCTTTGTTCCTGGAATATTACCACCTCCACAGTTCATAATCATTAGGGTGAAGAATTCATTTTGGCCTTCTCTTATGTCAAAGTTTCACCCTTTCCATGGCCCCGCTGTCTCTTTTCTATTTTGTTCACTTCAGCAGCAAAATGAATAGATCATTGCTGCTCCTTTTGCCACCTACTATTTCATATGCTACTCTAACATCCCAGAATAATGATTTGTACTCACTTCTTTAATTTTTCTATGAATTGTATGTCATGCACTTTTTCAAATATAGTTTCTTTTATATATGTATAATAAATAATAATTAATAAAAAAGTGTATCATCATTACATTTGCCCAGGGCCTGAATTTTATAATCTCAGGTTTAATGTCCTTTTCATTGTTACAAGAACACACTTTACAAAGCAGAGATTCAAAAACGCAACTGAACTTCTGCAGATTTACCCACCATTTTGAGTTCTGTCCTTTGAGAAGTCAGAAATGGCTCCATATAATACAGCCTCTACCAGCCTCCAAGGTATGCTGCCTTTGAATTTCAGAATTCAGAAGCATTTACCAGAAGCTTACACAAAGTACCACCAAAATCCTAACTAAAAACCTTCCAGGTTATCTTCCAATGCTTTTGTAGCCCAGTTAATTCAAAAGCAAATGAACTTAATCTTGCAAAATGAGATTTTTTTCCCACTCAACCGATAGTGCTCATAGAAACATGAAATCTGCAACAAATATTTTCTTCAGAAGGACTCCTCCGGTCCACAGTGGAATTCGTGCTCAAAACAAAAGGCAATATCAGAAAGAACAGGGAGAAAGAAACACTTCTGGTCAGGTACAGTCCAAATCCATCCATCCCCAGGAGATTATCCTAACTATGAATTAGACGAATAGTCTGCCCACTGTCCAATAAATATTTGTTTGTAATAACTAGATCCAACAGTAGGAGGAAGAACAAGATAACAGCACTGGCTTTATAGTACTGCAGCACGAGCGTTCACTGCTTGGCAGGAAAACCGTGTTCTGCTTGTCCTTTTTGTGTGCAGTATAGAGCACTATTTACAAGAAAATTGGGATTTTTCTTCCTCACTGTCTGCTGCTGGTGTTTTAAAAGTCTGAAGGAGGGACACAACTCCAGGTCTTTCATATCCCAGGATATAGCAGAAATCTTCTGGATATTAGCCTCTGTCACACCTTTGTCAAGCTCCCATTTTCAATATTGTCCTACTGTATAGAAGTAAATGTGTCATCTGGGGAAGAGACACTCAAATGCCGCACGGTCTGGTGACTACAGCATCCACCTAGAAGACCTGTAGTCAAGTATCTGTTTCAGAAAAATGGCAAGCAGGAAAGATTTGAAGACTTTCTTTCATATTTCTGATGGAGCAACTGTCTTAGAAAATTAGTGAGCTACTGAATACAATGGTATAACAAGGCTATGACTTACTGGTGGTGGGGAAGGGTGGGAAGGGAGATTTCTAATACATACGTGTACAAGAACTGGAACAGATGTGAATTTTACAATTCTTTGTGGCACAGGTAAAATATTTTCTATCCACATTCTAGTCATCTATAGTTAACCATACTAGCAAGGTCTACTTCCAGTAAAGATAAACTTGCACCATTTGTTCTAGAACAAAACTGATGTACACACTTAAAACTAGAAGATTGTTCAGTCACGTAATTATACTCAGCCTAAACATTATAGTGCATTTTGAGATTTTGTTGACATTGTATTCCTTTTTTTACTTCTTTTTGTTTCACCATGTGAAACAAACAGCTTTCCTTACATTTAATTGCCTAGAGGCCTATTTGGTATAAAAGCTATAACCTGAATTCTTTGTGTTCAAAAACCACTGGTTCTACTCACTCCATAAAGTGAAAAGACAGTGAAATGCAAAACACTTGTTAGAGGGCTGTCCATTACAAAACTGAAATTTCTACAGGTACTGTTATTTACATTGCAGCAAACTGTGGCTATTTGCTTCCAATTAAGAACAAAGTATTTCTTGATCAATGAGAAACTACCTGAAAGTTAATGATTATACCATCCAATTCCCCCAGCACTAGCTTCTGAAATGTCATTGCTATACAACTTCATGTGAATGAATTTGGTAATTGCTGTTGATCCAGTGTGAATGGCCTATCCATTTGGAAAACACACAAAAAAACTGCATAATTCACAAGCTGCCTTGTTTTTCCACCCAGAAAATTTTACAGTTCACAGCCCTGATTCTCAAAAGAGACCTACAGCTCACATTCAAAGAGAAGCCTCAAAACTAAAATTCGTGACCCAACAGGGCATTTGATACCACAAACTGAATCAGGATACAGAATTCCCTTGCACTGCTTTGCATCTGCAAGCATATCCTCTTCAGTGACAACTTCCCCATGTGTCTGGGAGTAAACTCTGGGTCAGACTGCTACAAAAAATGGGTTTCAAGGGGAGAACCAGCACAGAGCACAGCCTTGCGTGCCAGTCTCTGACACTTACTTTATGAAGAGACCCATGGCACTAAATTACACGCATCAAGAGGGATTCCAAGTAACTACTTACCAAGGTGGAAAACTAAGCTAGGAGCTGTTCAGACACACTAATTCCTGTGGATGGCCTGAAAGATAGTACAAATTTAGCGGACACAACCTTGAACAATAAAGAAGGAATAAGGAAGTAAATTTGTTGCTGTGGATTAAGGAAGAAAAGCTGTGGATTTAAAGTATGCAGCCTATTCTTTTTTCTGTACCTGTGTGTTTCTCTTGGTTACCTACTGTGTTCCGGAATCAAACTATCACATAATGGAGATTTAGAATTGTGCTCACTTTAAGATCCTGATGTGTTCTATTCTGACCACTAAGAAACGTGTAGGTTGTTGGAGGGTTTTTTTTTTAATGGACATTACAAAAGGTTGATTGTATGACTTGCACACACTGAAACACTTACAGATTAGTAGGAAAAGGGTTAAATGCTAGAAAGCGTTCAGGTACAGAGGGTAAGACAACAAACATTTTCCAGTCTGTCCAATTGCAATAATGAAAAAAAATCTTTGATGTTAAAAGCAAAAGGAAGTAAATGCACATGAAACTCGACAGTTACTTTCACCAACTCTAAACACAAAAATTGCATTGTTCTCACTAAAATTATTTTGCAGATCCATTTAATTAAATAGTACAGACCCATGTGAACACTCTTAAACTTGTTTGCAACAGGTTTCTTGTGATTTAGCTTAAGCCAGTAAGAAATCTACTTAAGGTAAGTCAATATAAGACTTTTGTAAAACAATTTAGGAGTAGCTATATGAGGGCTTCAGGATTGTAACTAAATTGATTTATTTAACTGTGAATTCAATTAAATGGATGCAGCTTTTGTATGTGGACAAGGCCTAAAGGTGCAACATATTGTCTTGTCTGCACTGACTCCATACCTATTTCTAATGTTTATTAGTTTTTTAATCTTGTTAATGTTATGGCCTTCTTCCGAAAGGGCAAAATGCCGACCTTATTTATGCATATTGTTATCTATTCCTTGCTCAAGAAACTATTACCTGTTGGTAATCTCTTAAATACCTCCCATCAAATCCCAAAATAATCTTTACTGATTAAGGTAGCAACAAAACTGCTTAGTCCCCTTACCGGCTAGGATAACAAGTAGCATATTACTCCACAGATGGAATTCTTCAAGGCTACAAGCAGAAAACAAACAACCTGACTATTATTAGCAGGCCTATAGGCAGCTTTGAATACCCCTAGTCATGATGAGGCATTGACTAGTGTGAACCAACAGAACAGAGATGGGATTACAAACCAGAAGTTATTCACTCTTATGAAGAACCACATCTCTTGAATTCTGCAGGACACAGCATGAAAATTAACATGCAAATGACATTGTTCCAAGATATTAGGGTATAATCAGAATGGTGGTGGACCACCTCAGGTGGTCCAAACATTTTTCCCCCAGAATGCAGCAATGTGTAATAGGCTGCTTAATACATCTAATTATGGTTTCTATTAGTTTTCACACACACACCCCCCCAAAACCAGGGCAGAATGTGTTTTGACCTACCTGCTAATTAATATAAGCATGATGTTCTTCCAGTGCCAAAGACTCTGGGTTAAGGCCCACAGACATAATTGTCTCTGATTTTCTTACTGGATCATTCCCTAGCTGACTACTTCCCAACACAAAGGGGAATCACTCTTTTGTAATGTCACAAGATGCAAGGTATCACTCTAAATGTTAAAAAAAATAACAACCTTTGCAAAGAAAGGTTAGCTACTACTGCATTTCTGGCAAGTTTCCTGCCCTCAGTTCTCATGAATGCGTGGAGGGTTTTAGGATTTACACTGAAAGTAATACAAAATCAGAATGACTCGCGAACAGTCCTATGTTTTGTTTGTCCCTTTAAAAAGACAGACTTTGATCATAAAACTGTGACCTTTGAAACCCCCAGACCACCAATCTGTGGAACTGACTCTAATAAACTTTAACCAAAATTAACTGAATGCTACCAGACATATTTGCTTGAAATTAAATGACAACATCTTGCCATACAAGCAGATTTATTGAAAGACTGCTGTTTCATTTCCAGGTACACTGTCATTATCATCACATTATTCTGTGCGGCAGCATAGAATAATGCATAGGAATAAACATTCTTCTAACACTAAGTTAAATTCAGAGGATAAATATAAGGATACATTTCTACTAGGGCATCTGCGGTTTTGTAAGAAAACTAAAATGTTCCTCTCTTGAATCTTTAATAACAGATAGTCATGGAGCCTGTCATGCAGCCGGGGGGGGGA
>Ga0181612_106983_pt1 | contig 27041 bp, 21 predicted proteins | sample HoacroProtozoa21_FD_119630 | JGI IMG/M metagenome (GOLD analysis project Ga0181612, IMG submission 119630) | Hoatzin crop microbial communities from Cojedes, Venezuel. Combined Assembly of Gp0051906, Gp0051904, Gp0051908
AAATTCTTCCCCATGAGGGTGGTGAGGCCCTGGCCCAGGTTGCCCAGAGAAGCTGTGGCTGCCCCCTCCCTGGCAGTGCTCAAGGCCAGGTTGGATGGAGCTCTAAGCAACCTGGGCTGGTGGAAAATGTCCCTGCTCATGGCAGGGGGGTTGGAACCAGGTGCTCTTTAAGGTCTCTTCCAACCCAAACCATTCTGTGATTCTAAAATGAGTAGGGAATACTTGATCGGTGTACCGCAAAAGAGCTGGGGCCATCAGGCAAAAATCTGTATGCAAAAAGTCCTTGCTGCAGGGTGTTGCAGGTGCTTCAGGTTTTACATGGTTTCAAAAATCAAGTGGAAAATCCATCAAAGGATGTTAAGCATAAGGGCCCATTGCTGGTTCAAATGCCTTGCCCTCAGCTCTTAGACCGTAGCGTGAGCATGGTGAACAGAGCAATAACCAGTGCACTCTGCAAGTCTGCAGCTGAATCACTGGCAAATTTTAGGGGTAAAGGAGCCCTGTTCCTGCATGAAATACGCACCGCAAAGCAGCCTCCGGAGGACTAGCAGCAAGCAGTGCTGGTCTTCCAGTCCTACTGTGCAACCTGATGGTCTCTGACGAGCAAAACCCCTTCCTCTTCCCACATTCCTGGTGCTAAAGTACAACTCTCCAGAATAAGGAAATATGCATATTTGGAAAGGACATATACAATCATTAAAACTTTCTTTCAGCTCCTCTCTCCTGCTCCTTGCCAATGCAGCACTGCCGAATCCAGGCGAAGTGTCCATCCCAAGCGCAACGGCTGGTCCCCATCACCTGCGGGGTTAGTGCAGTACCCCCAGAAGTGCAAGAAACTCCAGTAACCAAACATGACTTGCATCCCTGCGGTAATTCCTAAATGTGGATGCAGTACAGCTGAAGGTGTGGCTTTGCCACGTATGGAGGTGTGACCTGCGGCCGGCTTGCTGCTGGTGAGCTTGGTGCCATCAGCATGGGCTTTGCTGTGCACCCACTGCCCAGGCTGCCGAACCCTTGCTGGTGCCGCAGCTCAGCCTGGCAGGATGAAAACTCTCTGATGTCCATCCACAATGTGCTGCAGTCGTGCTCCTGATTGTACCATGAAAACAGACCAAGAGAAATAAAAGTAGCTGCACTTCCACTTGCTTTTGTGAAGCCATTGCTAGAGTAATCACGCCACTTGGCATGATTAGACCGAAACTGAGAGCAGCAAGGAGCCCAGGGAAACAGCTCTGTGGGACACTGGACAGCTTCAGCTCGCCCTGGAAAACAGAATTAAACCTCAGTTCCCATATTCCACCTTTTAAGACAGCCCTTTATGACCAGGACTCAGGAAACCACATTGCACCGCCGCTTTTCCTGGCACCAGAGTCTGCGTCTGATGCTAGAGCTGGACCTGGAAACTGAAGTGATTTATTGCCCCCCCAGACTTACAGAGCAGCCATCATTCACCATAACATGTCATCCTAACAAGCTGCAAGGCAGAGATACTTCACGTCTGAACCAACTGGTGGATGCCAGTGAATAACATCTAGGTAACCAGAACACCCTTCATCATGAACCTGATACATTTAGCAGCTAATTAAAACTGTGTAGGGATTAGGCTTTACATTGTATGGTTTTATGGTAAGAAAACCTGAGCTTCCTAAGACGATGTTGGCCAGCTCCTTATCTCTGATGCCGAGATGTTTATCAGCACCACATGTTACGAGCTCCCGCTATGTTTCCCAACGACCTTCTGGGACTTAATCAGCCCGAATGTCAGGGGTTGAGGAGCTGAGGACATATATTATGACACAGAATGCAACGCTCAGCCAGGCGGAATGAAAATCCAGGGCTGAAGTCCAAAGAAAAGGTCTGTGTTGGTTAACTTCTGTCCCCAATAAATTTGTCAATTAGGAAGAACAAACGTTAACTTTGTTTTCCTTGCCCTTGCTGTTGCTTTGTGAGGTCCCACACCGCGAGGCAATGCAGGGTGTGTACTCAAGTATCAGTGATGAGGGGAAATCTTGGATGATTCACAGTTCGGGAATGTTTCACATAAAAATAGCAAATTCCAGCTTTATATCTTGGAGTCTATCCACGCTACCCAACTATGTTTTCCAGCCTTAGAACCATCAAAAAGAGATGCAATTAGCAGGAAATTTTTGTCCCCAGTTTCAACAGGTCTGTGACTGTAGTCTTTTGTAGTCACACGCTGCTTTTGGAATTTACAAGCACTCCGTCCCAAAGGTCCCCAAAGTGCCTGGGGACAATCACATCAGAAGAAGACTTGGAGGATCATCAGAACGCTTTCTATACTTGTGTGAAATACATTCGCTTGTGGTTGGAGATGCGTTAATAAGACAATCCTAGGCAAGGACTGGATTTGCCAGGACATTTCCATGCAAAGAATGTGATGGTACATTTCACAGTATCTTTTGCGGGGAGAAGGACCTAGCTGCCATGCTTCAGTGCCCCTGCATTCTTCAGATGGGCTGCATTTACACTGGTAAGAGCTGACACGAGCCATCTTCAAGCCCTGAAACTGCCTGTTTCAGGCATGGCTCTGCTTGATTTCCCACATCCAAACCCACCAGCAATTACAGTTCGTGCTGGCAGTTCTTCCAAACAAAAGGAGTCAACTCCATCACTGCTTCTCCCCACTCCCACCCAGCTGCTCACAGTGATATGTTTGGATCCCCAGTCTGAAGAGTGTCCCTTCTGTTTGCAGCTCACTGGGCTCAGATCCAGGCTGGAATCTCCCATGCATTTAGCAGATAAGGATGCTGATCTAAATGCTGACACTTCGCTGCACGGCTGCAGACTGGAGATAAAGCCTGGACTGGTTAGTGAGGCATTTGCAAATCTGTGCACTATATGTCTGTCATTTCATTGAAAATACCCTTTTTGGAAATTAAAACGTCTACCAAGACAGATGTGGCCTGACTGGGGTTTAGCTGAATGTGCTGCATTCAGTATGCAACAAAAAGTCCAGGTGTTTTAAAGGATGTAGGGGGCCACAGTCTAAGAAAAGAATTGTGTTACTGGATGCCAAGTATATGAACACATTTATAGAAGGTTTGCTTGCTCCTGAAACTGAATATATGTTTTTTTTGGTTTGTGGGTTTTTTTTTTTAAAGAAGCTAATTTCCTTTCCTAAAGCAGGTGTGTGCTAGTTGCCTCATTTTCCAGGCATATTTAAAATGATTTGGACCCACAGGACATTTTCATTGCCTGACAAGTATTAAAAGTGAGAACTCATTAGCTGAAATGGCTACATTGCAACTTTATCTGTCTGCATTATGGTGGACGACTGTTTTAGAGGTACTACAAACACACAGGGAAGCATCTGGCTACGTGTATGTGGCACGTATCATGTGTTACACCAAGCTGGAGAGGAAATAAAACTACAAAATGAGATGTCCGAATGGAACATCTCAAACCTTGGGGAGCTCTAGATCTAAGGCAAATGGACATCAATGACAGATCTCCATCTCCACCTCTCTGTCAGGACTCTCCAACATGTGGCTCCGCAGTGCCAGTATTTTACATCCATCGCATATTAATACATAGAAGAACACTTTTATTAATGATATTGAATAATATTGGGGAGGGAGGATGTTAAAGAATCTAGTGTTGTCTGTTGAGCATTCTCTACGAGCTATACTCTTCCCTGGGAAGCAAGATGAATGTCAAATGCATACATGAAAATACAAGCCCTTCCTGGAAGCCCTTACAGCAGATCTAGGAAGCCTCTCCTTTATTTTTCTACCTGCTTTCCTGCCTGTAAAATGCTTTAGATTCAGAGATAGGAATGGAGAAGCATTTGAAGCTTGACATCCCACAGCCTTGTAGGTGGGGCATGCACGTAGTGTGGAGAAGGTATTAGTGCCATATTGAGCCTGAGAAGAGTTTAGCAGTGAGGTCTCTCTCTTCCTAGACAAGTGCTCTCACTATGTAGTAGCCAACGCAAGTCTCATTTCAAATTCCAACAAGGAGGAGTTGAATGAAAGTCTGCAGTCTGTGGTTTAACTTCCATTGCACTTTTTTTAGCATAAGCTGTTACGATTCTTTGAGTCCTGATAGCCCAACAGTGGCCAGCCTTGCACTGAGAACGAAGGCCTACACAGCGCAGAAGAGAAAGTCAAGAAGCGGACAGCAGAGTGAAAAGGTGTGAGTTTTAAATACAGATTTACAACAAAGGAAGACGTTGCTACACAAGAGCAGGGACAGCATTTCAACTCTAAGAAGTGAGATGGAAGAAACACAAGTGGGAAAAGATGAACAAGGCTTTCAGGGAAACTGTTACTCCCCAGGCAAAAGCTCAAGATCAACCATTCCCTAACTGAACGCAATAAACTCTGTCAGAGGAGACTCGGTCTGTACAAGCAGTCTACTCCTCTGACCATTTCTTCATGGCCAACATTTCATTTATGGCCAACTGCTGAAAGTCACTGCAGTTTCTTTACTATTGGTACCCACAGGAATGTTCATGGACATCTGAACAAATGTTCATTTATACAAGAGTATGAAGAAGTAGATTAATTAAATGGCACTTGAAATAAGTAGCACTTGATAAATTTCCCTGTCAATAGAAAGCATATAAGAGAATACATGCAAGAAAAGCAAACAGATCTGCTCATAGCTCCCACCTCTAAATTTCCAGTCCTTTTTAATAAAGTGAAAAGTTTTAGCTATTAAAAATGTTGTGACCCTTGTAATGCTACAGAACACCGATACAAAATGTGAATAGTACAATATCCATCATATAATATATATATTTATATTTTAATATATTACATTTATTTCTACATAAAGAGGCTATAAATACTGTATATGCCTTATATTCATGGTTCCCAGCATTTGACATTATAGTAAGTACAAACCAAAAAAATAATTATAAAAATACAAAAAAAGAACTCAGTAGAAATAGCTCTACATTTTAAAATCTTGTAGCCTGCATTGTGTCTGTCAGTGGAGCTCTGGGACTACAAGAGCACAGGTAAGAAGTTGTCCATCAACTAGGCACAATCCCACTACTCGGAGAAGATCAGAGCTGCCGTGAAACCAGTCGCGGATTCCCAAGACTACACAAACTGAGATCTCTGCCGTCGCAACCAGACTTTGAGTTTGCGAAGGGAAAGACTCAGACCCACATCTGAGGGAAGGGGGACGAGAGGAGAAGGCAGGGTGCCCTTTGGATGCCTCCGGGCTCCCTGCGGTCCCAAGGTAGATTACACTGCCCTTTCTACCTGTTGTAAAGGCTGCTGCAGCGGTGATTCAGAGGGGGGTTATTTTCTGCAGCCGTTTCAGGCTAGCTCGGAAGCAGGTAGGCACCTGGCGTGGGTCAAGGGTGCTGGGGAGGACGGGAGCAGACCCACCCCCAGAGGTGAGGCATGCCCCTGGCACCCATGTCCCATCACTTGGCTCAGTGGTCTGGCTGCTCCCTGCTAACCAACCTCACCGCCCAAGTCTTGCAAGCAAACGCAGCTCATGACCTCTGGTACAGCAACATTTTTCCTCTGCCAAGGACAGAGACCATCGCCCCTACCTATATTTAGCCCAGCCTATGTTTGGTCTCAAGCCGTCGGTGAGCGCCAGAACCTTGAGCTGGAGGTTCCTTTTGTTGTTTGTGGAGTTGTGAGCAAGGGATAACTCTGAGAAACAAGAAGCCAGTGCCGTGCTGTTTCCTTCCTGGAGTCCAGCCATGAGGGGAAAAACAAACAACAACAACAAAAAAAAGAGCAGGGCTGTGCCGTTATTTCGTACAAGTAGGAACAGTTCAGTTGAACGCCGTGCCACTGCGTGCATCGGGCAGACGCTCGGCATGTCCCCGGGGTCCCAAAGGCCACCACGCTGCCTCTGCCATCGGTCCAGCACAGCCCACGTGCCGCAGCCGGGACTCTGCATCCTCAGCGTCTCTCGAGCAAAGCACCCCATGGCCTGGCACGGCGCGGTTTGGCTGCCAGATGCTTCTGCATCCTCTTCAGGAAAAATAAACGTCTTTACTTAGTCTCATGGATGCTGTCTCTCTACACACCAGCCCTGAATACCACCAGCCCAGGCGAGGAAGGCACATCCCGGCGGGACCCGGAGCCACCGGCTTCGCCCTAGAGCGGTGAAGCCTCCTGGGTGCACAAGAGTTCAGTCTCCTCGCTGGAGTAGACGGTGGTGTCCATGTCGTCCGAGTGGTACCCGGACTGGTACCCGCTCGTCTGGTTGGAGGCTTCGGACATGACGGACTCGTTGCTCTTGCTGGGCACCAGGGTGCTGTGGAAAAGAAGCAGGAACAGGACTGAGAGAGCTGTGGAGACCATCTTCTGGAGGGCAGGTGGGCAATTTCTGCTGGCAGCTACTTTCCATCACGGCAACAACCAATACAAAACTGGCAAAACATAGCAAAACCAGCTTCAAGCCTTTTTAAACCGGTGTTTGATTATAAGGAGAAACCTCTTTATACACCCTAGCTTCACTAGTGCAGGAAAAATATATTTAATTTTACAATGGTACAAGGAGTTAGATTGCGACTGTGGATGAAACGGAGAGAAAACTTTGAGAGGCTTCACACATTTCAGCCATGGTGCAATCATCACAACCGCCATACACCTTTGCTCTCACTGAAGTTGTCCTGGAAAAAATCATTCCTGAGCAGCTCTCAGAGAGCATATGTGAGGTTTCAGCTCCATGAAGGCCACTGTGCTTCCTGTGAACCGCACAATGAAACCCCTCTACAATGCTCTGAAAATACACCCAGGTACATCCTGAAAACTCAAGAGTCAGCTTGATAAAAAGAAAGAAAGATAAAGGAAAAAGAAAGAGCTCTTTGTCACTGCAGATAGGCCCTCACAAATGCACTCAATTGCGTGCACCGGCTCAGCTCCTTCGAGGGGTGGCTGATACGACAAGGTGGTCCTTTCTGCGGCTGGTGCTTCCAGCAGCTGCATTACCTCTCCTCTCCTGGTATCAAATGCCAGGCGTTCCGTGCACAATTTTTCTTTGTGTTTTTAAAAATACAGTAAGAAAAGATGTTGTCTTCTAAAAAAATTTACAAACCAATCGGTCGTCTGACATACTGCAAGCAAAAGGTCATACTCAATCCTACATGCAGCCTGAGCCTTACCTAAAGGGTATTTTCACTTGTTTATCGCTCTCTTCCAACGTCTTCAGCTCTTCAGATGCAAGAACCATCCCACTGTCTGTCTGGTTTTCCTGCAAAAGTGTTAGAAATGCATTCAATGGAAAGGGATAAAAAATCCCCCAAACCACGACAAAAGACATCAACAGAAGGAAAAGACACCAAAGCAACAGACAAACTCACCTCCTGAACAACTTTTACAGTGGTTACCAATGGGACATCTTCAAATGTTTTCACACTCACAGGGCGGCTTTTTCTTTTGCTACCTTGTCGGTACTGACTGAAAAGAAAAGAAGCAAACAAAAGAGCTTTGTGTCCACTATCCCCAACTTGGCCGCAAACAGCACCACAGTACCAGAATCCTTTCATCTCTCTACAGAGAAGCTAATCCTTTTTGTCAAAACATATTATGCAAACCTCAAAATATCCATTTATTGAAAAGGACGAACTGCCCAGAAAGTGGCGAGTTTCTGACCTTCTGCTCCTGACAGCCTTGATCTCTGAGCAAATTCTAAGAAATGGCTTTGCGAAAACAGCTCCTTTCCTCCGTGACACTGGAGGGCTTCGCTTCCCGCGAGCTTTTGCTGAGAAATATAACAAACAGAGGAGCCCAGAGCACAGGCGTGCGTCTCTTCCCTTGGACCGCACTTCTGAGAGCCCTGGCTGGACCTAGGACAACAACAGCAGACTGCCGCCCTTCAGCCACGGGGATCAGGACAGGGAGTGCTACACCTCTCTTGAAGGCTCTTCTCCAAAAGAAGCCCTCTGGTCAGGATGACATCCATCAAAAATATTGGACAGAAATCAAAACAAAAAAAATTGACTTTCATGGAGGGACTAATACAGCAAACAAAAAAGCCACCCGCAGCTTTCTGTCTAGGGGGATATGGAACAAAATGGATGTTGTCCCAGTTAAACAGGACAAATTTATGATCCTAACAGCTAATGAGGAAAAAGCCATGGAGTTAGAAGAGAAGCCTACCTGAAGAACAAAGCTAGAGGCAATTAAGAGCATCGCTCATCCCGCTTCCCAGCTTTGAGTCTAGCTATGTCGAGTCCTGCCTATCTCCAACAGATATTTATGTAAACTGGCAGGGATTTTACAGGTTCCTTGTGTAGTCTGCTCAGGTGCCCAATCACACGTTAGAATGTTTTTTCAAATACATAACCCAAGTATTTGCTGCAAATAAAAATTGTCCTATTGCTGGGGACACACAATAATTAACATCCTCTTTCAAGCAACTTTTCATATACTGAAAACTGTTACTATGTTCCCTCTCCATTTTCTCATCCCAGACTTAACAAAACCAATTATTTGAAGAACTCTGCACTGACCATGTCTTCTATTCCTATTATTCTCCAATGGTATCTAATGCACCCCCCACCCAACCCTGCCAGGACCAAAAGCATCTGATGGATCATCTAGTCGACTTACCCTCCTGGACTATCTGACAATGAATGATGAGAAGTTCACTCCTCAATTTGCTTTCTCAGTCTGAAAGCTCCCTGCGTGCTTGCATTTAATTGTCCACACAGGCACAGAACTACATGGCCAGGGTTACCAGGATGGTGAGGACTGGGAGTCCCAGCCTCAGCATCTGAACAGTCTCCCAGGTATGGGAGTCCTGCTTCTGCTCAGCCCAGAGAAGGGTCAGCCTATGTGTTCCACGTGGGCTACAATGAGTGAGATCCTCCTGATTAAGCCAAGATACTGTGCAAACAGGACCAGAAATAGCGTGCAGGCAGTGAGGCCACACGTGGAGTCCAACTCCTGCCCGGTGAGGGCTCAGATGATGCCCTGACAGCATTTCCTGACAGGTGTTTGCATTTTGCAATATATCATCCCATTAAAAAAAAGGGCCAAAAACGCACTACAGAGAATCAAAATCTGTCTTCCCTGCTATCCATCAGACCAACTATTCTCTCTAAAAATGAAACTTATATTAGTTTGGCTTGATTTGTTCCTGACAAACCCATGCTGGCCCATGCTTTTTAGTTCCTTCATTTTCCTGTGGGCATTTATGATCATTATCCGATCGTTTATTCCAGGTTCATTCCTATGATTCATAAGACAACCTGAATTAAGGGTTACTCCTTTTATGTTCTTTCTAAAAACAGGCACTATCTTTACACTTCCTTAGATGTTCTTTACTTCACCTGACTGTTCTTAATGACAATCTTTCAAGGTTCACAAATTGCATATCCATTTCCTAAGCCAAATACAGCAGCTGCAAGAAGGTCCTGTTGATTTTAATTTACCTTGGAAATTTAAACATTCTTTAATATTCTCTGTGCTTTCCCTGTGCTTTCTTCTCCTCCTCCAGCTTTGATTTAGAGATTGTATTTATCGGCCTCTCCTCATAGCTAATATTTTTGTGAAGACTGAAAGAGACATAACTGAACAGACCAAACTTGTACAAAGCAAACATGTACAACAAGATCCATGCCTACAAAACTCTTTTCAGCTACCAGAACAGAAGAACAAAGTCCCAAAACACGTCTGGAGGTCCCTACTTTGCCTCTCCTAGCATGGTTTCCACAAGTGCTTTCTCACAAACCCTGTCACTCTGTAAGGCAAGAGAAAAGAGGTGCAAAGTCTTTCTAAAAGGTTGACTGAGAGGTTTTGCTTCTGTTCACAACAGGAAGAGGGGACCAGGAAAAGCCACACAGGAAGCATTAGAAGTGGAAAATAAGTGTGATGTTTCCCGTGTTAAACGATGCTTTTGTGTCTTCTAAATATTTATATTTTGGACCGCCCCACTACTAAAACCTGGGATTGAGAGTTCAGCCTTAGGACCAGAAGTTCAACCGAAGTGTGAAATGCGCTGTGCCTACTTAGTCTTCCCTAGGACCACATAAAAAGTTGATCCCACTGGGAACTTTGTCTTTGGTGGAGACAAGGCAGCAGTGAGGGCGAGGGCTCCGCGTTATGGAAACCACATGAAACCTGCCAACAGAGCCCATCTCTGCCCTGACGGTTGGATCCACCTCTTTCTATCCTGCTCCTTCTTCTGAGATTGCAACAAACAACCCAGGGCTCCCAGCATCTACGTGGCTGAATTTGATCTTAGGCAGCACTGGATGACAAAATACCTTTCTCCCTTACATCCTGTGCCCGAGGTCCTCACAAGGTGCAACACAAGCCCTGCTTAAGTGCTTTGGTACAAACTCCTGTACCAGGAAAGTCACCTCTGCCCCGACACCCAACAGCATCTACCACTGTTGGTCCACCGTGGATGCCCCAGCAGCCCACCAGCAGCAAGCAGCAGACAAAATCCAGTGATGACACTATTTAGGGCTCATTCCCCTTGGCTATCAATACATAACCTATTTACCGACCTTTCACTTTAGGAAGGGAAATGCCAGGGAGGTTATTAACGGTAGATCTACCACCATTAATATTTTAAGGAGCTGCAACACAAGGGTGTGAACACAACTGAACTGGATCGGTAAAACTTTGTATTTGTTCTGGTTCTTAAAAACTAAATAACAAATATTCATTTGAATGAGAATACCAAAACTTGAAAGAGTAGCAACCCCTCCTTCCCCCCACCAGATTCCCTAGAATTTGGGGAGGTAAGAAACTGGGTTTTGCCTGCAAAAACTCGACAGATTCATTCTTATCCCTACGGAGGAGGTTAAATACGGACCAGGCAGCTGAAGTCTCTTCCTTTCATTTTCCCTGCCCCCAGCATGAACAAAACCTGCCCAGAGGCCCTAGTAGGATGTCCACCATAAAAAAATACCTAATTCCTGCTGCGTTGTCATAATGGAATTTAGGATCACAGACTTCCTCTTCCTCCCTACAGGAAGCAGGTGAAGTTGGGAGAGAGAGACCCGAATCCTCTTCCATATTCAGCGATACTGACAAAGGAAGGACAACGTAGTCTTTACCATCCTATAGAAGGCAGTGAAAAAAATACAAAAATTAAATAAAGCTACAGAGATACCCAGACATAAACAGCTCCACACACGTACGCGGAGAATGCATCAGTCCAACAGAGCTACCTTGTTTTTTTTATTAAACTATAAGCATTATAGCACCCTTGCAGGAACAGCTTCATTAAAAGAAGGAAACTTCATCAGCACCACTGCCAAGTAGTTCTTAATTAAAAAAACAAGATTTGTATACAACATACTGTAACATAATGTGTATACTGAACTTTTTCTTGATATCTTTGAAATAAAAAAATTAAATTTTAGTGATGTTTGAATTGCAGTGACACAAAGAACATGACCCTGAGGGAAAGAAATAACCTCAAACTGAAAGTGAGATTGAGTTGGACTACAGCATGCAAATCATAAAGGCTAAAATAAGTATAAAAAGTAAATGAAAAAAAGAATGAAATGGAGATAGCAAAAAAGGATGTTTTCTATCAATACTTTGGCATTTAACTTGATGTGAATAAAAAGAATATAATTTTTAAAAATTTATTCCATTTGTTTACATTTCTGCTCTGAAGTATGAAGAGAAAAAATGAATTATGCATCTTTTGGTACTGCCTACCTATTTATAGTCCCATAAGAAATCCTTTTATAGATTCCCTCTTTTCTCTAATTTGTTTTTCATCTATCCTTTTTGGACTACAGCATGACACAAGTATAACTAGCTATTAGTTATCAGGCAGTAAAACATGTTTGTCTTTTACAGTCACAGTACACTACATGATGAGAGACTCTAAATCATTAGTAATCCAACCATACTAGGTTGTGGGCAAATAGACATAAAGTATGCTCTGAACATAAAAGCAAACACTTTTTTTGCTGTGAGGGTGACTGAGCACCGGCGCAGGTTGCCCAGGGGAGGCTGTGGAGTCTCCATCCTTGGAGACATTAAGAAACCATCTGGACACGGTCCTGGCCAAGTGGCTCTGTGTGCTTGAGCAGGGGGCTGGACCAACGACCTCCAGAGGCCCCTTCCAACCGTGGCCAGTTTTTGACTCTGTGATACATCAGATTCAAGCTGCTCTGTAGGAAAGTGAATAAACTCTATCCTTTCCGAATTTTGGTATGCACAGAAGACATGATAGTTTGGAAGGACAGGTAATTCCCATCACTACCGATAGGTGGGAAAGGGAGAACGAGTCTCATAGGAAAGCACGTGGCAAAATCCAGCCTCCTTCACCCAGAGTGCTCACATCGATCGCTCTGGCCCTGTCCACATCTGTGGTCCATGAAGAGGGAGCCACAAGATGGAGAACCCAGGAGGGAGGGAGGCACCTGGAAGCCATGGGCTCTCTTATCACAATGCCTGCACATTGGACAAGTCTTCATGCACCTATCCGCACGGAGCTGCTGACAGGCAATGAAACGCCTGTATCCCTGTCTCCCAGAAGAGTCATTAAAAACACGGCATCCCACCTCTTCACGTATGCTGAGATATCTATCTTTGGCACAGTAAGATCAACAGGAGCTACCTGCCAAAATGCTCTGCAGAGAAAGAGGCAGCAGAGCAGGGAACTGAACTTGTGCCAACAACTCCCCAGCAAGACAGCTAACTAACCACAGCGGTGGGGTCACGGGAAGCCCTTGCTGGCAGGGCAAGGTGGTTTTTGGTTACCACAACAGACCTCTGTGATCCTTCCCCTCCCAAGCCATTCTCCTCTGCACGTTGCCCCAACCGCCTGCCAGAAATGGGAGCTGTGGAAGAATGTCCCTGAAGGCTCCAGTGGACAGTGCCCAGCCATGGGACTTCATTGTGGCTGGTGGGACAGGCAGGGTTTAGCTGGTGGTTTTAGCAACCAGAGAATACATTTCATGTACCTGACGGACATTGGCTTGTAGTAAGTTCCCCAGGTGCTCCACCAGCTCTGAAAAAGTCGGTCTCTGCTTCGGATCTCCATGCCAGCAATCCAGCATCGTTTGGTACCTAGAAGGACAAAGCCCATAGAAATATCAGCATAAAAAAACCAGCACCTATTGCTTGCTCAAGCACCTGATAGTACGGTGAGGTAAATGTGGGCAGCTGGAAGAAGAGTTTCTCACATTTCTGGTGTTGTATAGTCTGGTGCTCTCATTCTTGTTCCTTCTTTCAGTCTTCTGCAAAATTCCTCATCAATTTTCACTCCAGGGTACGGTGACGCGCCTGAAATGAGAGCAACAGTAATTTTAATGCATTAGACTCTTAAATTCTGGTATTAATTTTCAAACAAATAATTCGCTATGGCCTGGGTTAATAGGGTAATTAAGTACATTTGGATGTGCATATAATTTATATTTATGATTCCAACAGCAACTGATTGAGTAAATGAGGCACATAATCACATACTGCAATTGTACTAAGAAGTATTTCAAATCTATGTTCCTACATTTACATTTTTAAGCAAATGTATTTTATTTTGATGGAGAAAATAAACAGGACATTTTTAGAAAGTAAAAAAAATGCTAAAGAGGACCCAAGAACACTTTGACTGTGTTGTTTAAAATTTAAGATGGCTCAATACAATTAAAATGACTCACCTAACGAAAATATTTCCCACAGCAGAACTCCAAAGGACCATACATCACTCTGAATGGTATATACTCGATCAAAAATGGTTTCTGGTGCCATCCATTTTAGGGGTAGTCTGGCCTGAAAGCATTTCCATAAACAAAAAGGTGTCACAGTTCAGCAAAACACTGAGTTTCCACAAACCCCTTTAAGGTGAGAAAAAAAAAAGGAGCCCTAAGTTCATGTTAATTTTCTCTCAGATAGAGAATCTGAAACTTACATCTCCTTTCCTGACGTAATCTGGGTCTTTGTAGATGTCTCGAGCCAAGCCAAAATCACAGATTTTGACCACGTTATTGTCTGATAAGAGGATATTACGAGCAGCCAGGTCCCTGTGGATGCACTGCAAAGAGAAGTAAACAACTTCATACGCTGCCTGTCGTCAGAGCTCCGTCCACGGGGCTGATCTCTTTCACATATGTGCTCTCCTACCCTCAAAGGCCAGATAACTCTTAAAACCTTTTAAGAAAAAGAAACCTCGGCATCGACAGTTGCTGATTTTTAAGTGCTTTTTTGATGGTCACTACTGATTTGGCTCAGGGAGATTTGTGTTCCCAAGTCCAAACATACATCTGTTTATCCACTGTGCAGAGAGGGCCTTTGAAGTTAGCCAATTAATTACCCTAAGAAGCTGACACAAAACAGGTTCAGATCTGATTCCCTTTAAATTGACTTAGGTTCACTCAAATCTGTGTACTCCACTCTGTCTGAAAAAAATACCATGCTAAAACACCGATTTGATTCCACACAAACTACTCTTGACTACAGAGAGAAAAGTCCATGCTTTTACCTATGCAGAACGACACCTTAGCCAACCAACCAAAGACTTCAAAACTCAAGCCTCGATAGCTTGAAGTAAAAAAGGCAAGTTCTGAAAGCGGCTGCAGATTTGCTTCTAGCATGGACCAGAAATGAAGATCCCGGAAAGACATATTTTTACATATACACACCCACCAGGATGTAACAAATGTAGACAAATGCATGTTTTCAGAAAAGGCCCTGAAGTCTGGTCTTCAACACCTAGCTTGCGTTCTAGAGCGGTGTTTTACTCCCCGCTTCTATTTCCTTTTCCCACTTCTGAGCACTTTTTATTTCTACACAACTGGATGCAATTCCTCACTCTTGCTGGAATTTACGTCCTTTGAAATATGTACTATACATATTTAGGATCAAACCACAGCAAAGAACTCCCAGAAGGCCAAAAAGCGGGTGAGTTGCTATTGACCGCCAGAGTGGCTTCGGCAAGAGACTCCCCAAGGAGTCATCCACAAGGTTTCATAGGTGAGCACCGTTTCTCCTCACACCACCCTTCCAATCCCACCGCACAAGTTACAGGCAACCTCCTCAGAGTAAACTCCTCTACTCTAGTATAGCTCTGGTTAGCAGGGATTTGTCCCTAATTCCTTTAATCGTCCTCATAAGTCAGCTCCCCTCCTCCAACTACTTAATAATTCTTCCGTGAATCGGTGACCCAGTAATACCGATCACCAACATTCGTGTCAACAAATGCATGGGCTGTCTCACTCTGTAATATTAATGATTATGGTATGTCTTAGGGCAAAATGTTACGGATAACTGCTAGTCCAAAGATGAACATGCTGTTTCCTTCCATAGACCTACAGCAGTATTTCCTACAGTCAAATAAATAACATGCCACTCTTCCTGAGAAGCTCCTTACTTTGCGTGAAGCCAAGAACTCCATTCCCCTCGCCACCTGGAAGCTGTAACAGATGAGGTCCTCCATGGTCAAAGGGTTCTTGCAAAGGTCTTCAGGACCAGCTGCAAAGAATCAGACGACAGTCAAACATGCCCTTTGTCACTGATTTCACCCATAACTGCTCCTTTGGTAAATGCCCATCTTAACCTTACGCCACATTGAACTGGAAGAGCAATCTGAGCCCCTTTTTTTTGGCTGTATAATTATCACTAACAACAACCCATTTCACACCAAACTAGTGCTGCGTAAAATAAACTTCGAGATGATGGGTTTATACCCCAGGTCTCCTTGCTTATTTCCAGAGTATCCACCAGCGGAAAGATTTGCAAAACAATCTCAAAAGAAAAACAACCAAAACCCAGCTCGCAAGTTCCTAGGTCAGGAAAAGCTTGCTGTGGCTTCAGCAGATGGATTTGGAAACCGATGAGAGGGAGGCCCCACCTAGTCCTTACAGGGGAAGAATATGCCATGGGGAGAAAGGCTTGAGTTTGGCAAAAAGCCCCGCTAATTTGGACTAGAAGAAGTTGATACCTGTAACTTCTTTTCACAGCATCAAAGTCTAACCTCATCTTCTGGTGACCTGGAGGAATAATGTACTCCAACATCCAACAAAGATACCTAGGCATTTAGTTCCCGCTGAAATACACAACTTGATGTCTTTGCTCAGCTCCTGATTTTAAGAAGAAAATTTACCAAAAACTACAACGCTGGTTGCTAAAACCCTCATCTCAAGGTCTGCTTCAGGTTTACACGCTACTCACAACATCCCAGCTCAGAGGGTCAGTGGTTACACCACAGAGGTATGAAAAGGACTAAAATGGTAGGGGTTGGAAGGGACCTCTGTGGGTCGTCTAGTCCAACCCTCCTGCCGAAGCAGGGTCACCTACAGTAGGCTGCACAGGACCTTGTCCAGGTGGGTCTGGAATATCTCCAGAGAAGGAGACTCCACAGCCTCCCTGGGCAGCCTGTTCCAGTGCTCCATCACCCTCAGAGGGAAGAAGTTCTTCCTCATGTTCAGACGGAACTTCCTCTGCTTCAGTTTGTGCCCGTTGCCCCTTGTCCTGTCGCTGGGCACTACTGAAAAGAGCTTGGCCCCATCTTCCTGACACCCACCCTTCAGATATGATTCTGTGATTCTGTGGGATGGAAATTCATGAAGTGCATGCCTGACGTCACCTATTAGGGTCACACTGAGACCACGAGATCATCCTCCCTGTCAACATACTGATGTTTTTCTTTGCATTAAATGATTTTTAGTAGGAGTCGAGGTACAGGCAGTTGAGCTATAGCCTCCCTCCTGACCAGTCTGATCCCACCGCTTGCTGAAATCAGCGGTCTTGGAAACATGTTGGCAGCACTGAGCACTTTGTGCTGTCTCTGCCAAAGGAGAACACGGCAAACACTCAGTGAAACTGCTGCAGAGGGTAGGTATATCCAGGGGAGGCCTTGAATGAATGGATAATTCAGGTTTCCTGTTCCTGACAGACCACCTGCGCAGAGGGAAGGCAAATCAACCTCTCTGTTAATAAGCAGCGAAACAGATGGTGTTTCACCATGTTTAACTTCTGGGTAAAAACTGAGGAAATTCAGTTAGCATCCTTGTGCATCCCTCTCTGCACTGCCTTCGGAGTCTGTGCTCTGTGACTTTCCCTGAAGACACTGGGACGTTAAATAGACAGATCTTCAAAAGGCAGCGCACTAGAAATGCACATTTTTCAGACAGGACATCACCCTGGATTGGGCTGAGAGGTTTGGGATGGTCAACTAGATGATCCATAGCTCAGAAACTTTGGTCATACAGGGAACACCCCGACGCAGCTTTGAGGGAGCTTTGGAAATCACTCCTGTCCCTCACCACCCACCACAAGTGACAGCTGTTCCAACACCAGGATAAGACATATCCTACCGTCCTCCTCTTCCACGTCACTCAGGGACCGCTCCTCCACAAAGCCAGAGCTTGCTGAGCTTTGGCTGCTCGTGATGCTGTCCAGCCGTTGCTTCAGGTCCGCAGAGACTTCACCAACATAGTTCTCCTTCCCCTGCCGAAACCTGGCACTTTTGGTCTAGAAATGAGAGAGGAGGTTGTGAGAAATCAGAAGCGGAAAGCATGCTAGAAGCTTCCTCAGGAGAGGCAATGATGCTCCCCACAGTCTGTCCCACGGGCACCAGTGAAGGCAGGGAAGGTAGCCCAGTGCTGGTATGATCGGCTGCTCTGCTCCAAGCCAGTTCTGGTTGGGGGACCAGGCTGGTGCGGTGACGGCACCGGCAAACCCCAACCCATGGCCATGTGGGCTCACCAAGCACCCTCTGCCACCCCACAGCACGGCTTTAGCCTGCTCCCGCATTGTCCCAGCCACCCCTCAGCAACATCTGCACATTCTACGGAATAAAAGCACATTGATGGGATGGCCTTCTCTACCTTCTGGTACCCACTGCTTGTGAAGCAGGCGTGGATGCTGCCAAATCCCCTCTCCTACTCTTGAGCCTCTCTGTACTGCTACGGCTTTACCTCCCGCTGCTGCAAAGACCCTTCCACTCAACCTCTACCTTTGCCAAAACCCTAACAGCCCTTAAAATCTGATTTATTTCCTTCTTCCCCTAAGCCGCCAAATGCCTCGAGGGAGGCTGCCAGCCCCGCTGGCTTCCTCCACCATGTTTATATTTTCTCCTGCTTTGGTTTGGTAACTTTTCTCCCCTGCTAGGGCTGTTTTTTTCCGTTGCTGATTCCCATCCCCATCGCTTGTGTAAGCAAGGGTCAGCACCCTTGTGAAACCCTGCCTCTTCCTTCAAGGCCTCTCAGATATTTGTTTATCCTTTTTACCTCACAAGAGGATGCACCGGGTTGCCTTTGCCAATATAAAATAGTAAACAATGACTCCAAGGATAAAGAAAAATAACCCCCTGGAGAACTGACAAGCAGTTTGAAGAAGCTCTTATCTAAACAGGGCAGCTGCAGGAAGACTGGAGCTCAGGTCTACCCAGAACCCTCTTTCCCAGCTGTGGGCAGAAAGGGCAGGGTCCCAAGCGTGATGCTCAGCGTTGAGCACCCGCACCCATGCCCTTCATCCAGCAATCTGACCCTTCGAGGGGACGGATCCTCCCAACCCTTCCCAGAAATCAGACCCCCTCGCAGAGGAGACCAGAAATGAGTTTGAAAGCGCCAATTTTTGCCAATCGCCAAACCCACTCTCCTTTCAAACCGGGGTGCAACGAAGGGCTGTTGCAATGGGACTTGGGAGGTGAAAAGCTGAATGTAAACTCATGAGATGCATCACTTACACAAAACAATTAAAGGCAAAAAAAAAAGGTATAGCCTGGTTCAGCAATGAGCCAAGGGGACAGCAGAAAGGATAATCACATGACAGAAGATACCTAAGGATATCTGATGGATATATACACTAAGCGGGGAGCGCAGTTATTTAAGGTGGTCTGGAGCCTAGCTAAGAAAGGAAAAAATTCAGGCTGATAACCAGAAAAAAACTTCCTGGCAGATACGGCCAAGTGTAGAATAATCTGCCAAGGGAAATAGTGGAAGCCCAGTTCCTTTGCACATTTTGAGCTAACAATAACAAAAGAGCTACACTGCAGGGGCCAGGGGAAAGGCTAGATGACCTCTGATGTCTTTGCCATCTCTCATTCCCATGAGAAGAACTAGATATTCAGCGTCCCCAAGGATTGCCACTATAGTCGACACTAGAAACAGAAACATTGTGTGTGGAAAAAACCCACTAAATCAAACATTCTGCTGTTAACCTCGACTCCTTACCTTGTACGGAACAAATTCACTCCTCTTGCTCCGCAGGTAAGCTGACAGATTTCCATACTTGCAATATTCCACGATCACCATGAGCGGGCCTGTATGACACATACAGCAAGTCCTTAGAACGGCCATTTATATCCTACCTTATCTCACAGCACAATTTGTGGCTAGAAATACACACGTTTCAAAAAACATTCTACTACCCAGAGGTTTTTAAAAATACCAGTAATAAAAAAAATAAATCTAATCAAAGCAGGGAAATTATTCCTTTTCTGCTGCACAAGGAAGGAAGAAAGAGAAAGCACATACTTCTGAACACCACAAGCCTAATTTCATATGTGAAAATGTATAGTGCTGAGCTTATACTTAAAATGCTGATAACTGCCTATGCTAATTGACATTGTAAGGATGCGGCACAGGTATTGGAATGAACTGCAGTGCAATTAACCACTCATCTCCAATAAAGTACACACATGGTTATCCATGCATTTTTGTGTTGGCAGTTGAAGTCCTAAAAACTTTGAACAGGAATCTCAGATTCAGACACAGATTCTTAATATACAGTCCAAATCTGATATTTCATGCTCAAATTACTTCATATAGGCATATGCTACAATGATAAATTTCCATCCTAGGTTCCAGATACTGCCTGTGTCTATTTTATTATGGAATAAACAAAGAAAGAAATATTTATGGATTATGTTTCCTTCAACTACTGCACTTCTGTCATGGAACTTTACAAATTAAATTCTGATCCCACAGTAAGCCAACAAGTCAGCTTCCCTGAAAAATTATTACTGAGTTACTTTTACACTGAATTTCTTCCAAATTAGCATGGAGTGCTGGATTTCTTAAATGAAACATCTGTCCCCAATTATAAATTAAAATAGGTTCGTCCACGCAGAGCTGGACTCCAAACTGCACTCTCCCCTCCTACACACACGCAGAGGCACCCACAGCCCATGCAAAGCCAGGGAGGGAAGTCACAGCTCGCAGCTGCACTGTAGCCAGTGACAAGGATAAGACCAACTTGTTAAATCTGGTGCTAGACTTGGACTCAAAGTCCGATACAGACAGGGTGTCCGCTGGAAGAGTGGATCTGAGGTGTGGAAAAGCAATGGTAGGACAGCTAAGGAATGGAGCTGAACGCAGAACTCGGGGCTTCTGGGTCCTTATTCCACCTCTGGACCTACCCACACCTATCAGAATTTCTGTTTTAAAGAAGAAAACAATGTCTTCCAGACCTTAATTTTGACACTTAATTTTCTGTGCAGCAGAAATGGCAGAAACAGGGTTTTCATTAGCACCTTTCCACCCACTGAGAAGCTACTCACCTCCTGGCTTCGTGCAGGCTCCAAGTAAGTTGACAACGTTGAGATGATGGCCAATATGAATGAGGATCTTCAGCTCGGACATAAGCGCCCTGTGCTCACTATGGGTTGCACCCTCTGCAGAGGTAAAACAACACAGATCAGGAGCGCACGCACGGAAAGGCTTTCCCCTCCTCTGTGCTCCGTAATTTTTCCAGCCCATCTAGTGAGAAGTCTTGTTCTTCGGTAGCCTGGGTCAGTTATGCTGCAGGGCAGTGAGGAAAGCCAGGCATATACATGAGTGGGTTGGTTCTCCTCTGCCTTTAAACATCTTCCAAAGTTTGCCAAGGGCAGCACGTCAGAACTGAGACATAAACAATCCAGATGATTAGCAAACACCTTTTTTTCCTACAGACCTTCCGAGCAGTTTGTACTCTTGCTGTTTGACCCTCCCAGCCTTAGAAACATTGTCCCATAGCCATCGCTGGGGTTCATGCTAAGGGTCCAACGGGTCCATGGACTGGGGGAGATCAGCCCAGGGTCAAATACGCCTGACCCCACAGCCTCATCAAAAGCCTGGAGACGTGGCTGGTGTCCTCATCCCGCAGGGATAGAAGGGGACGAGGAAAGAGCTGAAGAAGTAAGGAGAGAGGGGCGGAGGAGGCAGCTCTCTGCATGCTGCCTGAGCACTGGGAAGCCGGAGGGACAGCGCTTTCTGATTTTTTATCATCAAGCTGCAAGCTCATCCCACTGCAGCGAGTCTGCTGCAGGTCTTGCCTGTGCTTGTGACTGCTCACACTGCACCGTCAGAAGTCCCCCGGCTTTCCCACCCTTCCTCCAGTACACGACAGTGGGGTACAGCCCCTGGCTGCCGGGAGCCCCATTTTGCTGCCTCACCTACGTCCTCCTCAGGAACAATGTGTCTGGGAACTGCAGCTTTCAACTTCGCTGTGGTGAACACAAAGCCCTATAATATGATTTAAAGTGAGGAGAAAGCTGTTCCAGACTATAACTCATTTCGGAGTGTGCCTAAGCCACTGTCTGAGAGTTGCAGAAAGCTACCAGGCTGCATAAGGCAAAAACAGACACGCACAAATTGCTTGCAGGAGGAAATTAATATTATGAACCTGAGTAGATCTATAAAACAACGGCTAAGAAACCACAGTTTGTTAATTTATAATATTTTTTATAATAACCGCTCAAATTATCGATGAGGTAAAGGCATGTGCTTTCCCTAATCATTGCTGCATGACACCAACCGCTCAGCTAAACTTGTATGCACCACCAGTAAAATCATTTTGATTATTTTCCATCCACCAGCTATAGGATCGGCAGTTATCCCTATATTGTGCATTCAAGGGGAAGTTTTAGTCACCATTTTTACCTTTAAGCATCTTGACTGCCACCGTTTTGCAGGTAGCCGTTTTGTCGATCCCGAAGGCGTCTGCTTCTATGACCTGGCCAAAAGCTCCACGCCCCAGAGGTTTACCTTGAAGGGAGAAGATGAACAGACTCGGATTTATTCACCTGGCACAGTGGGCAAAAGGTGCCAAACAAACAGCAAATGTAAACTGGATTTATACATCAGAAATCAGCAGAGGGCTGACAACGGGGAGAGGATGCAGTATATCCCACGGGACCACAGAGCCCACCCGGGGGTCCTGCGTCAGGAGCAGGGTCTGAACCCCCCACCCCGGCACCAGGCTGGCTGCAGCATCACGGAAGGGCTCGTGCAGCGAAGACGCACCCAGTTTCAGCCGGTCTCTGGGGAACTCCCACTTGCTGGCATCATACGGGAGCCGTTCGCAGTGCTCGTCTATAGGGACTTCATCGGGATCCATGATGATGGACAAGTAGCCAGTCTTCATGTCCCCTCCATTGGCCTGGAAAATGGCATTGGTTGTAGTTGCACAGATTTTTTTGCTGGTGACATGCAGGCAAAGTGCCATTTTCTCACTTTGTTTCGCTAGTTCCCAGAAATGCCAGACAGGCTACCAATTCCCTACACCATGTCATCATGAGTGTGATCATCGTTAATTACTTGCACTTTTTTTTGTTTTTTAATAAGCAAAACGAGCTGAAACATTTCTTTTTTTTCTCGTGCGAGGGCCTGCTCAATTAAAAACAAATTTCCGCGCCCCGGTTCCAAGCCAGAATGCTACGGCATGGAGAGAAAAAATGCGTCTGTTGATTTAGGAACAATGGAAAGCAACAACACAAAAGGCCTCAAGTCAGCTCTCATTTGTCATGCAAGACCAGCGCTGATAGGACAGTACGAGCATTTTTTCATTACCCGCTTAACGGTCCGGAGGATGATTACGAGAAGCAACCAGAAGAACATGGCAATCACCGCAGTGCCAACGAGGATAATGAGCTCCAGATTTGTTTTCTCTTCAGCGCCTGGGAAGAAATAAATGAATATCTGAGTGATAGTTGGAAGTGTATTGGGTTTGTTCATTCATTAAAGTAGAGAATGGAGTTCCTTGTTCTGAAGGTTCATTTTAAAAGTGCAACATGGGGCAAGGAAACGAAAGCAAAACAAACAAAAAAACTTGGGGTTTTATGTTGGAATATTGTGCTTAAGTTTCGTGCTATTTTACACACCACCCAATTTCTTAGCATCAGCTTTGTTCCAAGGACAGTATCTGGACATCTGGCAAATACAAAAAAGTAAAATTCCACATTTTAAAAAGAAATAATTGTTTTACAATACTCAAAATGAATGACTCTTTCTCCATAAACCAAAAAAAACCCTGTCATACAATAGATAAAGTTCTGTGAGAACGACCCAGAGAACAACCTCTCTCTTGTCTCTTTACGTGCTTTAACTGTGACACGAAAAAACACAGTTCTGCAAGAACACATAAAAATAAGATCTTCTTTACAACATCCCTTTTCCAGTAAAACAGTCTCCAGCAGATACCACCTGAACACCTATTAATGCCCAGGAGCAGCTCTCCTCTTCAGCTCCACATCATGCTCCTGTATTTCACCCTTCGACCACGCAGATTTTCCTACACAGTAGCCCACTCCGTTGCACGGCCCCAAGGACCTGCACTATAAATTTCTTGGAGCGAAACAGTATGTCCTACACAGATATCCAACTTTTACAGGCATGCCCCAGCCCTATTTACCACATCAGCTGAAATCTGCATTGATGTCAGCTGCAGATCATTTCCACCCCATGTAAACATATTGCCCAACATCTTCATATCCTAATGGGACCTATAAGAGTAACAGGATGCTGCTTTAATTACCTTAACGGAACGGATTGGACAATGACCCTGACTTGTAAGACCGAGGTTTGTGAAGGATTCAGTGGCCAAACTTTGCAAATGTAGAAATATTGAGGGCAAGGATGTTTTAATTCCAGACTTCTCATTGCAACTCTTGGTGGAAAGTCCATCATGGTTCCAGCTACTCAGACTGCAGACTAACCTCTTGTTAGGATTTGTTGTTTATTATTACAAATTGCATTTCAGTGTGCCGCAATAGGACTGGAACAAGTGAGAGATGGGTCTCACAAACGCTGCTTTCAGAGCTTGGAGTCCCCTAACCCAAAATTGCTACTGTTCCTATCACTGGAATGGGATGGCAATCACAAGAGACTGCACCAAGTCTTCACTCTGTTTTCCTCAGATGCTGTGACAGCAATGCCATCGTTTAAAAAGTTACCACTGTTAAAAAACACGGTATGACAATTATGTTACCAAGACAACAGAGATACCCCAGGATACCCACAGGTTTAGGTAGGCTCTGTTGTAGAGGTTCACATGCAAGATAGACTGGCAGAGTTTTCTTTCCCACCACAAGTAAGATAAATTCAGCTTTTGCTGAAAAGCGCTAAACAACATTGTGGAGAAGCAAGCATCAGCCTCAACAGCTGGGATTATGATGGCTACGACAGCACCCAATTTGAGCTTGATAGGAATGGTCACCAACCTCACGGTGTATTTTCAGATCTCCGATCAGGTTAACCAGTAGATTTTCCTTTTAGTAATTATAAAGATTTCTTGCACAATCTGGAAAGCAGCTAACACTAACCTTCCACTGAGAAAAAAGCCACCGCTTTTCTGCATCCAAGGATGTTGCAGGCAAGGCAGGTGTACAGACCTCCATCTTCTTTCCTCACTCGACGTATGGTTAGTGTTTTGTTTCCATCTTTCAAAACAATACCTGGAAAAAAATCATGATTCTCAGTTCTGATATTTTTATGCCACTTTTTGTGTTACAAATTCACAATGAAACTTTCCATGGTGACAATCAGCCGCGAGTCCCATGAAAGAAAGCCCTTAGGTGACAGCAAATTCATAGCAAAGGAGCAATCCTCACCTGAATCTTCAACCAGGGTTTCGTTATTTTTAAACCACATGATGTTTGGAGGAGGAATGCCGTCCGCCGTGCATGACACTTCTATGGTTTCACCAACGTTTGTCGTTTGATTTTCCAGATTTCGTATGAGTGTGGGTGCCATGGGCTCTGTTGGTTTGACAATATGGCAAAATTACTGACCATTGAAGAAAACATCCATTTTTGCAGTAACAGCTCTTGATGACACTCTACACGCTTGGCCCAGTAATAAAGTCTCAAACCCTTTTATAACGCCAACAGCCACAGTGTTGATGTTAAGATCATAATTAAACCTCCACATGACATGAGAAAAAACCTAATAGCCAAGAAAATTATAACGGTATTGATGTAACCTGCTCTAGATGGTTTAACCTGTAATTGTAATTGCTCAGGCTGCTGAGGGAAGAGGGAATAGGTGAGAAATTGCTTCCCTCACATTTGTCTGATACTGCTGCTCCATCAAACATCCACTCAGGACAGCCCGTGAATGTGCGTAGGTATTTTCCTGAATCTGCCTAATCAGCCCAGACATCCAGGTCCCAAAGAAAAGTCATCACTATCGGTGTGAAAAGCTGATTGATTATCAGCTTGCATTGCTTGCACCTGAATACCAGCACCACTTCAGGACAGTTTTAATTATAGGCACCACTCCAAACTCCAGAGTCAGTGACACAAAGCTGTGTGTTAATGCTGTGAATACACATGTGCATCTACAGGTGGAGGGAAAAACATGCTTTGAAAAGTAAAATTGAGAAGTTGTTCAGCTAAACACGTGTTGTTGTTTGTGCAAAAGCCGAACTCATCACCGTGCACAGCACAGTGGCTCGGTCAGTGTTTCCTCACTGGTTCTGATGAAGTAGTAAGTCCCTGCTGTCCGGACAAGCCCCAGACTCGCATTTGACAACAAATGCTCTAAATCTATTTAACAAACTGTGTGCACCACTCAGCCAACAGATGCAAGGCCTGAAGATACCAAAACCTGTCACTATTGCAATTATTTTCATACACAACCACCCATTTTGGTTCACGGTAAAAGATCCGTACCTTGGACGGTGAGGTGCTTCACCAACAGATGCAAGGCCTGAAGATACCAAAACCTGACACTATTGCAATTATTTTCACACACAACCACCCATTTTGGTTCATGGTAAAAGATCCGTACCTTGGACGGTGAGGTGCTTCACCAGGCAGTGCTGCGTTTTAGCCTTTTTGTCCTGAGCGATGCACACATAGTCCCCTCCATCCTGGAGGGAGATGTTACGAAGGATGAGCTCCAAGGTGACGTTTTCACCATTCATATTTGAAACCGTCGCGTTCAGCTTCTGGAGAGCATTGAGGTTCTTGCAGACGGGCATGGGCAGCCCTCCAAAGGGAGCCTGCGAGGCGTGAGCGCTGAGTTTGTACCACGCTAGCTTCTCAAAGGTGAATTTGTCTGCTGTGCATTGCAAGGACATGTTATCCTTCTCTGTGAGCTGATTGCGAGGCTGGAGATTAATTTCAAGACCCCCTACGAGTTGAAAAAATAGACGAAATTCCTATTAGGTTGTGTATTTTGTTGCCAAAATTAACTTGGAAAAGCCATTTTAAAAATAGAGCCTTATCCTCATCTTATCTGGTTTTGAATAAGGAAAAAAAAGACTGAAAAAATCAATCAATCAGTTAATCGTCTAAAGAGTACAATCTCATTAAAAGGAATACATTCAAAATGGATCAAAGGCAGGCCCGTGTAATGAATATAGTTCCCCTTCCTGTAGAAACTAACAGTAACCTAAGTGATCTTAAGCATTATCTTCTAGTTCACTTCTAGACCTGGATTAAAATACCACTTCAGCCATGTGCATACGGGGATGGATTTTCCAGAAGACAGAAGCTCTTTGCTACTGGTTTCAAAAATGCTATTACAGTACATCTTTACTCATTTTGTGACACCACATTAATTTCTCTGCAGGTCTTTTCAGGGACTGCCAAAGCCCACCAGCAATCACTCTCGGGACAACAAGTGCCCATTTTGCATCATTTTCAGGGGGCTGCCACTCCACCAATGCCAGCAGAACTAATCGCTTGGCTGAAGGCTGTGCTGCCATTCAGCGAGACCCGGACAGGCTGGAGAGTTGGGCACAGAAGAACCTGATGAAGTTCAGCAAGGGCGAGTGCAGGGTCCTGCACCTGGGGAGGAACAACCCCAGGCACCAGTACAGGCTTGGGGCAGCTCTGTGGAGAGGGACCTGGGAGTGCTGGTGGATGACAGGTTGACCATGAGCCAGCAGTGTGCCCTGGCTGCCAAGAAAGCCAATGGG
>Ga0181612_163530_pt1 | contig 27038 bp, 19 predicted proteins | sample HoacroProtozoa21_FD_119630 | JGI IMG/M metagenome (GOLD analysis project Ga0181612, IMG submission 119630) | Hoatzin crop microbial communities from Cojedes, Venezuel. Combined Assembly of Gp0051906, Gp0051904, Gp0051908
ATCGGATGTGGATGTCGTATCCACAATTCAAGAATTGGTATTTGAAGTAAATGCATTAAAAAAATAGGGGGATTATATGGATTTATATTTTGCTAGAATGCATTATTTATCAGTAAGAGTTGTAGGATTCATACAGCATTGTGGTGAGAACTGCTTGATAAAGAGATGGAGTCAGCTACACTGTTTGCACTGGTTTTGTGGGTGTAAACCCTAAGTCCAGAACAAAATAACAAAAGAGAAGAGTAATTCTGTATTGACGTGGCCAAGTGAGACTTTGTAAAGGCAGCGAGAAATAGAAGATGAGAGTGTAATGTCACTGTGGGATACAAAGCCTGTAAATAAGGAAGAGATGGAGCAGGGAGATGGCAGAATCTCCCAAATGTTCATAAATCAAGGGGGCAATATGTAGAGAAGGGCTGAAGAAAACAACAACTGCAGAGAGCCTTTCCAGGTCTGCTGAGCTGATGACCAAGCCCTCCTCAGATCATAAAGATCCAGGGGACATGCTCTTTCCTGGAGCAAAATCCTGTACTTATTTCCTTAAAAGAGAAATACTGTCACCTCAGGATAAGCCACTGCAATCCCGGCAAGGTGAATCCTGCTGAATTTTAGTTCTGTGCCATCCCCTTGCCAGAGAGGGAGCAGTCTGGGGGCTACAGATAATGGAGTAACATAGGAAAGAAACGTCATAAATGTGGTTATCAGGAAATTTTTACAAGGAAAGGGCACTGGGCTATGAAAATCACTGCAGCACGATGCTGGAATCCCATTGTTCAGGGCCTTTTAAAGCAGTCTGGACAAAATCCTAGAAAATGGCTTTGAAGCCAAACCTGCGCTGGCAGGGAAATGAGCTGGATGAGCTCACTGGAGTTGTCCACCTCCAGCTCTGGCGATCTGAGCACAACTTCCCAGGAGGCAAGCCGAAGCCCTGCTGCTTGAATCACTTCAGACCCGCAGCCCCTTACGCGCGCGACGGGCGTCTCCCAGCTCTGCCGACACCGGTGGGACTGCTCTGTCGGTAATTCTTCGCTGTGTAAGAAGTTGTTGCACAACCTGGCCCTTCCATTAGGAAGTGAGCCATCCCAATGAACAGTTAACCACGTACATCCTAGACACAACTTCTACACAATCATTGCTGTTTTATCATCCATACTTACGTTTTGTGGCTGCTGCTTCTTTCAAAAACCGAAGAAAACAAAGCGACCTATTTTATGTTTGTTTTTCTTAGTAATTTATGATTAATGGGGTAAATCTTGGAATCACTACTCAGTTTTCACTTCATGTTACTCAGGGCTTCTGTTTATTCATGTTTTGTAACAGAAAGAAAAAATATTTCCTTTTAGCCCGAGGCACCTAATCAGGATTAGGCCTGGAGCAGAATATTTTGCATTCTTGCGTTCCTGGAGTACCTTGATGTGGAGTTATCTTTTGTCAACTGTAGATTGAATATTCAATCACATGACTCTTTTTTTTTTTAAAAAAAAACAAACAACACACTATTTTAGGGCCTGTGTGATCAACTGATACTGAATAAAGTTATTCTCTGCACCACGTTTCGTGGATGTGGGTCTTCTCACAAGTTCATGAGCTGAAAGTTGATAATTGAAGAAGAATTTGTTTTGTGAAGCAGCCTCTCTGCGGGATTGAGGGATTGGGTGCCACTCACTGCTGTACAAGCTGTGCAGCAGTCTGTTCATGTCTGGCACACAAGTTATGGGTCTCGGTCCTACGCTGAGCTCAGACCAGCAACTCATGCTTCTAGTCCCCAGTTTATGGAGTATCTGCGGCACAGGAGTCACCAGTCTCCTCTACCTGTTGGCTCTTCCTCTACCTCTACAGACCCATGACCATTACAATGTTTAGAACAAGCTGTGATTTATGTACAAAATCAAAGCTCTTTTGAAACAGCATCTAATTTGCAGTTGCTTGAAAGAACAGTCTTGTCCTTACATCTTCAGTGGGTGAAGATGGGTGACTTGGAGGGAGACAGATGTCGAATCAAGGCAGAGTGTGTCCTGGATGCTTCTCAGTCAATGCCTCATTATCAAAGCCAAACAGAACTGTAGAGCTTTTCTGCAATTACGATAATAAGCAGCTTTATTTAAGTGTAATTGCTTTAACTCAAAATATCCTAATGTGTTTTTTTTGTTCTGTCTGGTGTTTGGAAAAGTCTCCGTAGCTTTGAGTCACCTATTTTGAATTTTTAAAAGGGTTATGTCTAGTTACAGTACAGACATTATTACGCATCGAGGTCTTAGTCATTTTGTTCTGCTCCTGCATCCTGGTGTGCTTATTCACTTTGGTTTATCTGAATAGGGAGAGAGGGAACCTGGAGGGAGTGGGAAGGGTACGCAGATTGAAGGAAAGGTCCCACTTACGTTTAGAAACAGCTGGCCTTTCTTTTTTAAAGTTATTTTTATTTCATTGACTTCCTCTGAATAGTGGTACAATTGTGAAAGAATGAGAAGTCCAGAAAATGCTGTTTTTTCGAAGACAGCTTTTTGGATTGTACACTGTATTGGAGAATGCCATTGAGTTGTATCATCACATCTTACCTCTCGAAACAGCTTTTATATTTATGGTGCATTATTTGCTTTTATTTTTATACAAAGGGATTACTTATTCCTTTTATTATTATTTTTCCTTTTGCATAGTGTGTCTGTAACGTACTCAGAAAGCTGGGTTGTTACAGTAGTGCTTGGCAGACGTTACGACGAACTGAGCAAAACTTCCAATCCCTTGACCTTTGGTTTTCCAAAATTAAAATCTGCAGCAGAAGTGTGTACGTTAGGCTTATCGCCTAAATATCCAAGCTGATGCTGCCTGGTTTGGGCTGCGGTGAACCTCGTTCTTCTCTGCTCCGTCGCTTTTGCTCCCCACCCTTCCTGTTTGAGCTGTGGTCTGTTCAGCCAGGCAAGAGGTTTTGAATCAGGACTCTTGCACCTCCTCTCGACCCCATGCAGGACTCTCTGTACAGTGTGACTCACTTCACCAGTCAGTGAAATTTGGCCTCGTTTTTCCTGAATATTGGGCAAATTACATCCCTGGGCCCTTGACAGGATGGCTGTGGTCTCTGGGTCTTCCTGGCCTGGGGAGAGAAGCAAGGAGATGACATGGAGGTGATGCTGCTTAGCAGAAACTGCCACGGCAGCATCCCGGCAGCAGCCTGTACCTGTGTGGCTCCCTGCCACTTTGTCTTCAGGCAGTGGCAAAATCGTGAGTGTGAAAAAGAGGATTATTAAACAAAACTAATTCGGCAGGAGAATTTCTATGTAAGTGCACTATGTGGAGGAAAAGCATTGGCCAGATACAAGGATAGGGCCCAGGAAAATGAGGAAGGACACATCTGTAAATTAATATGAAGAAAGGAAGCAAATTTCCTCTCAGCCTGTCCCGAACACAGCTCTCTGTTTGCCTGTTGTTGCTTTTACCAACAGGGAAGTCGGCCTTTTAAATCTCTCTCTGGCTGCGCAGGTGGCAGTGTAAGTAGCATAAAACAGAACTTGTCAAATCCAGGAATCTGGCTTGTGGAAAGCAAATCCCAGAAAGAGGAAAAAAACCCCTCAACCCCAAAACAAAACAAAAACACGATACCTAAACCAGACTTCCACTCCTGGGATCAGATCAAAACAACAAAAAGCCCAGAAAGATTAAACTAAGCTCAACTCAAATTAGTTTATTGTGTTGCATGTTTCTCAAGGCAAAAGAGTTTACTTTGGAATTAAAGCGCACACACAAAACATAGCCCTCGACTGGACATTCAGCGCGCTAATAGGTTGCAGAGGAGTTCAGGGAAGTTGACTCTGAAAAACAGATGGGTGTCGAGAGGCACCGTTGAGGTCTCTGCATTCCTCTCCGCGTATCGACATGGGGTTGTTGTGCTGAGATGGTCAGAAACTATGCAGCTGTTTGATTCCTCTGCTTCAACAGCTCTGCACACGTACAGCCGCCCAGCAGCCCGTAGGGCCCTACATACCCTACAGAGCAGCCTCTGCCAGGGACGGGCCCTGCTGTGACAACGGGGAGGGGTGCAGGAGAGGGAGGGTTCTTCAGGGGGATGGAGACCTGCTTCGGGTGCTCAGGGTGGCTCTTTGGAAGCGTATCTGCCTCTATCGTCTCTGGCGGCTGCGGGACTGCTGTGTGAGGTTCCCCCAAAAGATTTCTCTTGTAATGTTGGTTGGTAGCATTTTGTAACATTTTGGCAGGCGGATCCTGGCCACAAATAATTAGTGCAGAGGTGGCATGAAATTGAAAAATGAATTATGAAAATATTTGCTTTTTAACTTGCCATAAGAACTTTGGTGCTGTGTTTGGGAATAGTTCCTGTTTTATTCTAGCTGAGTTGAATTTTTTGTCCTTTTCTGGTTCATTCACCTTTTGAGGTGAGAGGAGGGCATTTCTTTATGCTGGTTTATTCACCTTTTGAGGTGAAAGGAGGGCATTTCTTTATGCTGGTTTATTCACCTTTTGAGGTGAAAGGAGGGCATTTCTTTATGCTGTGGGTGTCCCCACAAGTCCACCCCCCACGTTCTTAGTGAACGGGGAAAACATGGGATGCCATGGTAGGAGAGGGTCACTGTGACCCCCCCGTGCCCTGGTCCCCCAAGGAGGCTGCCATGTTCTCAGCAGATCGGGCACAGCAGAGGCTCACAAACCTGCGACAGGTCCGCATGAAATGGTGCTTCCAGGTGGGAGTGAAGCCAGTGGTAAAACATTTGGAAACTACTGCCCCACTGACCCTCTTCTACAGCAGCAGAGGGTGCAACCTTCCCTGTTACTCTGAGGACTGGCAAAGGAATGGCAATATTGCCAGTCTTAGGTTTCTATTTTATTTACTTATTTGTAAGGCTGCAGTCTTGGCAATAGGAAAATGCCAATGGCTATTTGTGCAAGAGCCGCTAAGCTCCCTTCCATAGCTGTCTGCCCCGAGAAGGGCGTTTCTTTCAAGGTCGTCTCCTGCAGACCAAGGATTGTGGTGTTCAGATGATGGAAAGAGTCTCTCTCCTGCTCCGAGGTTGCTCAGCTGGAAGCAGCGCACTGAGAGCTTCCCAGTCTGACCGACTGGGAGCGCTAGGATGTGACGGATGTGAATGCAGGGACACTATGGAGAGCAGGAAGAGTTGCTGAGATGGAGAACTGGCTGCTTTTTCATTCTACTTCTACTGGCCTAACTCCAAGCTCCTCCTTTACTCCATGGTATCACCCAAGGTACATCTCTGGTCCATCTGGAGAAGGCACGGGTAGGATTACAGGGCTCGCTGGGAGCAGTTAAGAGGCCATCCATGAGGTGTCTGACACCAGTTGCCTGCAGCAGCACACCTCCTTGCTGCTCCAGCTTCTCCAGGTCTGAGGAGGGCCTGGGCAGGTGCCTGTGCTGACTGGTAGCTGGCAGGAAGGTCAGAAGCAGCGGGTGAACGGTGGGTTGCCTGGAGGTGAGTTTCTGAGGAAAAGAGCAGTTTAGAGTCCAAGGACAAGGTGTCAGAGCAGTGCGATGCTTGAGGAAAGGACAGCCTGGTTTTCCATAGTTTATTTTCACATTTGACCTTTTGGTTAAGGAGTCCAGTCAGTCGAATTTCTTCCAGCATAAAGAGACAAGACACTGGATTTAACTGGTGACTGGCAGTGGAAGGTTGTATTTTTGGACAGGGGATGCATACTGAGGGAATCTGTTCATTAGCTTTCCTAATATTCTGAATATTAGCTGCTGCTACTGCTTGATGATTCTGGCTTCATGTGAGCAGCGTTCCTGCTAGCACTCTGCGTTGATGGTGTTGGATGTGTTCCCCAACAGGAACTCCTAAGGTATGGTAAACCAAGGTGGAACCAGCACATGATAAATAGAACCGCCTGACTTCACTACGGCCTTGCGTGCCCCTGACTCTCTTTGCAGTCAGTTGAGGTGTGATGGGGGTTTCTCTAGCACTAAATCTTTGTGATGTTATACAGAGTTTGAGGCAGGAGCAGAAAACTACTTGGTTGGCTTTGTTTGTGTTTTTTTTCCAGAGGTCTGACTCTCTTGAAATAACACGTAAGAGTCAATAGAATTGTTAGTAGCTACAGTGGGGATTATTATTCCCACTTTTGCAGATGCATGGTGACTGTTAGGGATGGATGTGTGGTTAGATCCTCTCTAAACCACAGCTGGGATAATATGAAAATTTAAATTCTAGCTAGGGGTTTGCAGGTTTGGTGTTTTCTCCATGCTTGTGCTCCTTGATAGGGACTTGGCCGGAGGAAGGGCTATATTTATTGACTGTTACGTCCAGTCCCAATGAAAATAGGAAATCCTTAGGAATCACAAGAAATCCATCCAAATATCATCCGTTAATTGAGAATCAAGATACTGAGGAACCAATCTGCTAATTCTTCCTAGTATAGCATTACTGGTCCTTGAAATCAGCCAGAATTTGACAGAAACTGGTGGACTTGCAGCCGGAAACTGGCTTTAGTAGGGCTACAGGGAATAAGGATGAAATGGTTCTTTCTCCTTTACGAAGCTGTGTGCTGTACGTTCAACCTATCTCTATGTGCCACGTTGTGCCATCAGGTTTTTTAATTCCTTATTGGTTTGAGGGAGGATTTCTGTTTAAAAATCAATGATTCAGGGTGGCTTGAGAGGAACAGGGAAGGAAAGCCCATTTTGTGTTTGTGTAACATTTGCTAGAATTGGTTAAACAGACACACGTCAAAATAAATGCTGTAACCTTTCAATAATGTTTAGTCTCCCTGAGAATGAACATACTGTAAGTATGTGCGGTAAGTATACACCATTAATGGTCTCTGTGACATTTGGGCTGGCTCCACAGGGGAGATGAAGGGCACGCACTGAAAATGGTATCAAAAGGGAAAAATAATCACCTCAAGTCACAGAAATAAAATTTACCAGAAGTTGCAGGAATTAAAATAGGTTATTTGTGTTCCCTTGATTGAATTTGTTCTCTGTGATGTCCCCATCAGAGGGCACAACTTATGTTGTTTCATAGCCCAGGTTTCTCCTCTGAAGCTGTGACAGGAATGGGTCCAGAAATTCCTGGAGAAATGTTACAGATGATGGATAATTTTGGTGTAATTTACTGCTGTTACTTAAAGGCAGTAACTTTTTCTTAAATTCTGACTCTCTCTGTTGGTCTTTTCGTTTTCTATTTGGAGTGGTATGACCGTAAGCATAAATACCTAAGGACAAATTCCCACTATGTGGACTTTGTCCCCAGCAGGTTCACCACGTCACAGCAACCTGATGGTCCTGCCAGTGGATACAATCTTCTGCATCTGGAAGCATGTGAATGATCGCAGTCCTCTGCCTTAAAATGAACAACCACGGAGAAGTAAGGCTGCCATATTTCTCAGTTAGGTAATTCCATGAAGGCAGAGCAAGTTTGGTAGGGACAGTAAAGTCAGTGAAGAGTTCTGTTAACATCAGTGGCCTTGAATACAGCCTTGGAGGAGCTTAAACAGGACTTTGTGTTGTGCTTGGGTTTTTTTTGTCTTTTAAGAGTCATGCTTTACCAGCACACTGTTGTCTGCAAAACACCCCCTACCTGATGGGGATTTTTTTAATGAACTTGGTGGCACCAGCTAACTTAGTAGGTTTATTTCCACTAAGGCTGAAGCTGAAGAAGACCGAGATTTAACTGAAACTCCGAGCTGTATCAAGTTTTGCTTAGGCTCCAGAAAGCTTGGGTTTTCCGTTTTTATCAACTTTTCTTGTCTCCCTTTATCTCTTAATGATAAGAATGGTTGTTATTTCTGGACCATGGAGCTAAGACTATTTAAATTGTTTATTGGTGTATAAAGGCTGACGTGATTTTTGTGGTGGATCATATCATCCTACAATAAACAGTTAGATAAAGTGAGAAGGGATGCCTCAACCTGGTGGATTAATGGTGAGTTTTAACAGAACAAGAGTTCCATCTGATGTTCTGAAGGCCCCTGAGTTCACCCAGACCTGGCCATAGTTGCCTTTTAAGGCTTTGGAGAGTCTCTAGAGAGAAGTCACTAAGGGTGGCTGCAGAGCATATAACTTTGTCTTTACAGTGGATTTATGTTTGGTCTCAAGAAAAACTGTTCTTCCTATGGTGCACTGCCCAGCTCTGGTGTGTAGGCTGGGTGACTGTAGTTGTCATGAGTTTATGTAACTCTGCTGCATCAACTATGTACATCTTGCATTTGTCACGAGGTTTGATTTGACGTTCTTCTGTGTCTTTTAACATAAACCGAACTGACAGAGGTGCTGCAGGTGAATCTTAGGGCCTCTCTGGAATACCCGTGATTATAGGAGGACTGGGGACTCGAATGCAGTTTGATTAATTTTGTATTGCCTTTGCATCAGCTGTGGCCTTCGGGAGTGTTCCGGGGGGACTGCAGTAGGCTGAGATGGGAGCAAATCGGGGCATGGCTCAGACAGACCTATATTTGGCTGTGGCTCTGCCGACAGATTAAACTGGTTTTCCAAAAGGTTTTATCATTGGTGTGACTCAGCATCATTAAACTTGAAAGCAATAGCCAAATTGGTGATCAGAAAGAGAACTTGGGGACCATCACTCAAAGTTTGATGGCTTGCAATGAGTCAGAGTGGCATCCAGATGACTCATGTTCTTGCAAGTCTTTAAGCCGATGTTTTTTAAACACTAAAAGGGTTTGGATAAGCTTCTAAACTGGACCAAACCTTCCAAGGGTTTGAGGTTCACCTATTACTATTTTTTGTCTAACTTAGGTAAAGGCTGACATTTATATAAAGAACTTAGTGTGTAAACATTAAGCACTTTATTTAAATATTAAGCATTAAAGTTGCAGGTTGTTTTTTTCACTTGAGCATGGAAATATGTAACCTAATTTGCAGAGGTGTGGAAGCCAAATGAATTTTGGGACTGGAGTGAGCTCAGCTCATTGCACTTAGGATGTGTGTATTGCTTAGAGCTATAACCAAAATGTTTGCAATTTCACTGTGTGCCCTGGAATAGTCAATATTTGGGATAAAAGAGAAGTTATTTGCAATTGTAATATTCCAATGGTAGGAAATGAAATTGATAATGTCTGATTGCATTTGAATAAGCATGTAAGAGGACAAAACCGCAATTGTGTAAAGGCTTTTATGTGTAAAGAAAACTTTGCATCCTGGCAATAGCTGCATGAAACAGCAATCGTAAGGTATCTGTTGTTAATGTACATAAGTCTTTACAGGACTGGGGATGTAGATATTCTCCCTCTGAGAGCCAAAGCAGAATGAAAAAAAAGTACAGAATTTGCCACTGTGATGTTTGTTTGGGGAAATTTTGGGAAACAAGGAACTATTGTGTAAAATCTTTCTCCTTGTTGAGGCTTGTGGTTTATCTTCTTCCTGCTCCAACAATTACAGTTTCTCAAGAGCAACGTAAGAATTGTTGAGTAAAGGTCATTCATCTGGTATGGTTTTCCCAAGGATTGCTTTTCACTCTGTCCGTCACAAAGATTTGACGTTGGAAACAGCCCCAATTCATTATAGAAGCAAGCTTGCTAATACAGAGCTTGAACGTGGATGTTTGGAGGCAGTTGGCTGGAAAAAGGAAAGGTCTTGTCTGCTGTGAAGAAGTAATAGCCTGTTTTATTTGTTACCTCCTTGCTTGCCATATTGGTATTCAAAGAGCAATAACATTTCTACAAATGAACACAGGAATGACAGCCTAATGCACAATCTTCCTTGTTATTTAAGATAGCATCCAGATCTACCCCCTTTGGTTAGATTTGTTGCTTTTTCACCTGTTTGCTCCATGCACTGCACAGATTTAGTGGGATGCGCCAAAGCAGACCTTCAGGTGCTGCCAGTGGGAGAAAAGCTGACAGTGCATTATGTGAAGTACTCAGGAGGGCTTTTCCAGCTTGATACATTTTCCAGAGGTGCCTTTGCTACCTTGTGTCCTCAACAAAGTATTTTCCAACAAGTTGTCATGTCTCCTGCACTGTAATATTCTTCCTACAAGGGCATATATCTTTCAGTATGTGGGAATGCCCAGTGATGAGAGCTGAATGGAGAATGAAGTTGAGTCAGGGACTTGGATAGCTTTAGTACCACATATCATTAGCTTTCCTCTAACGAGGTTGTATTCACATACATCTTGGGTTGTTGGTGTGTGAACGTTGCTGCCAGCTGCGGGTTGTCCAGGCATCCAGGCGGTTTCAGCTCCCTATGTGTCAGAAGCAAACAAACAAACAGTCTGTTGTTTGGCTGGCTCTGCTTGTTGCGCTTTTAGGCAGTTTCAGGCAAAGACTGTTTTCCAAGCCTTTGCCTCTTCTCTGCTGCAGGCACTTCTCAAGGCCTGGACTTCAAGACTTGTTTGAGTCTGGGGGTATTTGCATGTAGTGAAAGGCACCTGCACAAAAGCTGTCACTTCCCAGGAGATCAGAGGGAGCCACAGAGACGCCCTGTTAACCGCACCTTCGTAAGTTGCAGGCTCCCTTAATAGCCCAAAGGAGGTAGATGAGGCGAAGTTAGGTGCCTGCTGGTTTTTCTGGAGGGTGATTAAATATAGCCACTGCTCAGGCTATAAAGGGAACGTCAACCTGGCAAAACCACGAATCCCCTGTGTGAACGCCTGCTGCCATCACACACGGAGCAGAGCCGTGCAGCTGCGCGTCCGTGTTGAGAGCGACGGTGCAAGGTGCAGGCACCAGACCCGCTGCCTGGAGGGAGCGGGATGCGCGCCGCAGCTGTCTGGGCTGTGCCTGGTACGTGGGTAAGCAATCAGCTCCTGTCTCCAGGGCTGTCAATCTGGAACCTTTCACCAGCGCTGAATTCACTTTAGAAAAATAAAATAGAGAGACAGAGAGATTAGTCAGACTTCTAAAATGCTTCAAGAAACTTTAATGTTATTATCTAAGCAGAAAGATATCCAGCAATTCCTCAGCTATTTAACATAATAGGCAGCTGCTGACAAACGACATTATCGAGCATACACTCTTGAGTGAGGAAGAACGATATGATCTTGCTTAAATTGTATTTTAACAAACATGCCTATCTAACAATTAAGCCAGAGCAATTTTACTCTAATAGATGCTTTTGGTGCTTAATATAGAAATTTACATGTTCATTTGTAGCCCCCAGAGATCACACAGCTGCCAGACTCCCAGCTGCCACCACCCTATTCCTCCCCTTATGACTTGCTCTCAGCTTTGGCTACAAGCACTTGATCTAACGAAGCACTTTAAAATACAAATCCCACTATTTTCCTGGCTGTGGAGCTGAGCTCACTGGGCTCTATTTGAAATAGGCTGTCTGCCAGCCAGACACCCTTACTCACCTAAGCTAATTTTACTCCATCTGATGGCAAAATTAGCCGTTCCCCTCCCTCCTTATCAGCATCCTGTTGCGTTATACACGATGCTACGAAAGCCTGGAAAGGGCGATCCTGCTTGGTGCGCTTGGCCATCGCCCTGTCCCTCCTCCCACGGCGTGGTGCGAGGGCTCTCCTGCCCAGGACCAGCTCTGCTGCTGCGCCGGGCAGTTGTGGGCACGACGGGCACCAGATGAGGCAGCAGCTCTTGGGCTGAAACTCTGCCATCCGATTCACGAGGCATGTCCCAGATAAGGAGCTTACAGTGGGAGGTGGCAGCAGGCAACTTGGGCACTGGCGGCATTTTTCCGTTCTCCAATTACTCTGTAGTTCAGCCTGGGACAGACATGAGCCTGATGTAATAGGCTGTGCGCTATTTCAAGGAAACAGAGCCCATGCCCTTCAGGCCAGCCCTCGGAAAGTGATAAGAAATCCCATTCTGAATGTTTCTTACAGTCTCAGATGAGAGAAGTAGGTAATGCTGTCTTTTAACTCTGCCAATGATATATAGTTGTTTCATCTAAAATCCCAGAAGCGAGGTGCCCGTAGTTCAGCATTTCATGTGAACACACACTTTTAGCATTGATCTAGCAGAAGGTGGCAGGTAGAAATGAATACACGGCTAGCAAATTGAGAGTTGTTAGGGAACTGTGAAATCAGTTATCTGTGGACTACCATACCAAAAGCCACACAGTGACGTAGGTACTTGGCTCCTTTTTCCTCTGGGATAAAGAAACTTTGCTTTGCCTTCAGGTCTCATCTGTTGTTCTGTCATACGGATGAAGGATCTTCTGTTCCAGGCACTGCCTGTTGTCCGCTGGACACAGTCAGAGACAGGATACGGAGCTAGATGGAGACTGGATCTGATCATGAGGTTAATCTCATGCAGGAACCAGCAAAACAGTATCCCTAACTTGCCCAGCAACAAGAAAAAAGCCCAGACTTCTCTACGGTGTGATTTGGCATGAATAAATCTGTAAGCTATAGACAAAGGGCATATTCTCCAGTATAAATCGATTTATGTTTTCTAGGGAGTTGGCCTAGAGCTTTTTTCTCTGACTTGCATACCATTGTGACAGTTTTGTAAAACATTGTCAAAGATAATGCATTGTGGATTATCTTGTATTGTGATCAGCTGTCCATGTCGTAACAAGGGGCGTCCAAAAAAGTTATTTCCTCCCCCTCACCCTTGCTGAGTGATAAACCTCATACCAAAGGTGCCTGTGAGGGTTTGGAAGGCCAGAGAATCTGTTCCATTTTATTTCCCATTTAAAACAAACACACTTGTATTTAACCATAATCAAGGAGGGAGGCAACACCACTCCGCTTGGCAAACAAACTTATAGTAAGTGCTCTTGCTGGAAAAAGTTATAGTTTGTTCCTGAAAAATAGACTGAGTATATTGATAGCATAGCACAATCTGACTTGTGCTTCCTGCGTGGCAAACGGAATGAGCATCCTCCCTATGTCTAGAGCTGACCTCTCTGCTGCAAGGTGGCAGATGCTTTCCTTTATCAATAGGCCAAATTAAAATCAGGATGATAAAGCTATACAATGGATTTGGGAAATTCTTCTTCTCCCAGAGGGGAGAAATGCGTCTTCTGAAATAATTTGGGGAGGATGATAAGATGCCTCTGGAAGAAGCGATCGCTGGGCTGCTCCAAGGACAGGCGGAACACCACATCGAAATATTTTCGATGACCACCTTTTCCCCAGTCTCCTGCAAGCTTTCCAGAGATAAATCAAAATGCCCTTGCAGAGAGGACTGTCCCAACTAATCCAGCGCTGCAAATGGAGTTCAGCATTGGACAACTGACTCCCAGAAGGTACCTTGAACCAACAATTTAGCCAAATATGGAGGAGTTAACGCAGTCAAGAGTGACTGCATGATTGAGGAGGATGTCTCTGGAAAGCATCTTCCAAACCACACCCAGAGAAGGAAAGCAGAATCTCAGATAACCAGAGTCTCGGAAATACTTTCCTCTGCCCAGCGTGTGTCCAAACGCTCCTGAAAAGATACTCCTGCAGATCTTGCGTAGAAAAGATTTCAGCCTGCGCAAAAACTTGTCAGGCATTTGTCACATGGCTTCTTGTCCTGCCACCTCGTGAAGTGCCTTCCGCTCAAGAGGTGGAGGGCATCAGGTTAGACAACAGTTTTTGTGTAGCTTGAAATAAAGCGTTGAATGTAGGCGTTCAGTGCTTTAAAATTAAATGGAGGTAAATTTGGTCTCAAAACTTCACATGGAGTGAAAAATTGAATCCCATCGTTTTGAAAAGTTGGAACTGAAACATTTTGACGCTTTCAAAAGCTTTTGTTTTCTGTACTTTTTCATCTCTTTTGGCCAAAACTATTAGCTTAATTTTATATAGCTTCAAGAGAAACTGTGAATGGTCCAGAATGTCACTTACAGCTTAAAAAAAACCCAACAAAACCAAACCAAACCACCAAATCTACCTTAAAACAAATGCCCTCAAGGTGTAGCTACTTCTAAGATTAGGCCACATGAGAGGCAACAGCCAAGATTATGATTTTCTAGTGCTTTCAGTATAGAACTGTGCCTTTTTTTCAGTTACTCATGCTGGCTGAAATTTTTCCTGCTGGTTCATCTCTTAAAACATTTGAGCCAAAGTAGTCTTCTCTTTCCAGGAACAAATTGGGAGGAAATTGTGTTGTATTACCCATTAAAAAACCCAAACAAACTCACAGCTGTTTCAATGTGAAACTCTCAAACATCCACACAAAAGGACTTGACGTTTGGTAATACGATGTGGGGGACTCGCTCTGCTGATGTACATTTTTCTGGTCCTAAATTTGCAGCTAATTCTGTCTCCAACGGTGCATGTTGCCTGGTTTTGGAGCCCCTGCTTCTGAACGATCAGTGCGTGGAAGAGGAAGAGACTGCTGTCCGTGCTCACGTACCAAAAATAGAGCTTGACTTGCTCTCCACCCCAGCCCATTGCTGCCGCGAGGATCCGTGCCCTGAATGAGGCAGCCCCAAGCAGCATGTGATGAAGGAGCATGTGATCGTCGCGTTGGGGACATTGTTGTAGTGTGTGTGCACACAGGGAACAAATTTTGATTACACAATCAAGCATAATTCAGGGATTTCCTAATCACTGAAATCTTGACTCTGCAGCCTTCTTCCATCTGTGGTGGTGTAATTTGTTGCTATAATTGCAACAGATGGCTGAGTGGTTTTTTTAAACCATGATACGGCAAAAAACTGAAAAAGTGAAAAATTGAGTCTTGGGGTCTATGATGTTACACGCTGTATGAAGTGTCAGGTTCAGATACGAAGACACATTTGTCATTACCTGGCTATAAAATGCAGTTTTCCTAATCAATGTTATAAAACTCCCTGCTTGTATTTTTGGTAGCTCACAAGACACTGCTTTCTCCTGGGTAGTGGCCAGGTAGCAGCCACTTGTCGCTGTAATGGCGCTTACAGCTCTGCCGCAGCAGCTTGCTGTGGATGTGTGACGATCCCTCGCCTGCCCACACGGAGCTGGGCCAGCGCACAAGTGACGGGAAGGTGTAACCCTGCCTGTCTTGCAGGCTGCAGGCTAAGCGCAGGTGAACACAAGTTTGGAGAAAGGAAATGCCACTTTTCCCCCAAATCTTTGTCTTGACTCAATCTACATTGTGAGCTCAGTGTTTTAGAGGAGATTCGAGTTACCTTTTCAGTTTCTGTAGGTCTCTGCAATTCCTGGCTTCACGGCACCAGGTATGTCAAAATGTCATGTCTGAGACTGTTTTGATGGCATCATGGTTCAGGCAGATGCAAGGTGTAAATCCTAGGAAAGGTTTCCTGCCCTCCTTTGCGTTTTGGAGAGCCTAGAGCAGAGGTAGCAAAACAGCTGAATTTTTGAAAGAGTCCTTCAGACAAACCTCTAAACTTTTGGGGGTTTGTGAGTGGTCTAAGGAAAATGTCAGAGTTTACCTAATTTGATACTGAGATAAGCAAGCTGGAGAAAACTAGAGAACGAAAATAGGGAGCAACCCCTCCCTCTCCAGCGTTGGGAAGAAATGTTCCTGCTCTGAGCGATGCTTGCCCATCATAATTACCTTTAAAATACACTTTGCAAGTTATGCCAAAAGGGGCTGCATTTTAGCTTTGCAGAGCAATTACCTAGAAGTGATGCATTGATTAAAGATACTTTTTGCTCATCGTTAATCAATGTTATCTTTGTGTCCCCTGTTATTCCAAAGTCAGTTATAGGTATACACTATGTGGGGTAGTAGAGCATGCAGAGAAGTGAGTGTCCGTAGACATTTAATAGCTGAAGGAGATTATTACCAGTGTTAAAAGCAAAAACCAAGCTGTTCACAGAATGCTGGTAGGGCCAGTGACGTTGATGTGATGTGCTGAACCCTGCTCAGTGTCTGTGGGGGGGCAGGTGAAAAGTTTTGTCTGGTCCAAGCTCGAGATACTGACAGCTAGAGAGGCCTTGGCGAGAGATGAAATGAGGGCAAATCTAGTTACCCACGTAGCTGCGCTGCTTTGCTGTGTGCTGGAGCTGGAGCGTGATCCTTTGGATTCTGAATTGCTGGTAGTTATTTGGGGATTCGGTGATTTAGTGGCAGATTTTTGGACTGTTTTGTTTTTCAAGGAACAGAAGCCACGTATCAGCTGGGAGAAGCTGCAAGTCTGTGCTAGTATAGATTTTGCTGTCATCTTGTGTTTCTCTTGTATGAAAGTTTTTGAGAATCATCACATAGACATAAGAGAAACTTTGGGCCAACGTTACCCACCTTCTGATACAGGGTGTAGAGCTTTTCTAATTCTCCCTACTACTCACAGAGCGTGCTATAACTGCAGAGAATAACGTTATAAAACTAGTATTATTATTTTCAGGAGATTTTTTTCACTTAATACAATCACTTGAATTCATAATCAAGGCTGCCTGTGCCATCCTTTTAATCTAGTAATGGTATAACTCTGTAACAGTCTATTTGAAATGTCAGCATTAGGGAGGGAGAGTGAGCTGGACAGCCGGAAAATGCGCTCATCCCTAATGCAATTATTAGTACTTTTAAATAACTTGTTCAAAAAAGAGGGAGAATGAGTTGCTGACTGCACATTCAAAGTTTTGCCCCCACCTTCGGATCCATTTACATCCCTAGTGGAGGTGCGGAAGAAGGGAAGCCAAAGCAATGACATAGCTTCTGCGTTTGCCCTTGCTAGAAAAACATCCTGTTACACCTAATGTCCTCTACAGCACTCGATTTGTTGGCCATAACCCAGAAAACCTTCCCACTAATGCCGGAGTCTCCTGCGTAACAATAACAGACGTTGGTGACGGCCACGTGCGAGGTGTGGCTCTGACTCATGCTTCATGTTTGCGCTGCTTCCTCCTGCACGCCCACCCCAAAACACGTCCGTGGAGCAGGGCCACGGTGCCTTCATCCGCTTGGTCCCACAGCCAAGCCAGGGGCCCATTCCATCACTGCCATCTGCTTCCGAGGCTGCCCCTGCACGTTTTCCTTTTCGGTTTCTTACATCCCATCTGGAGGCCTCAATACACCCTCCATAATCTCTGGTCGAAAAACTAGACCGATGCCACCTGAAGGCATCCTGATCCACAGCAGAGGTGCAACCAGGTGGCTCTTTGTTGCGGGGCAGGACGAGTGGTTGGGAGCATTGCATCTGCTCTCAGTGTTGGGCAAGGACCGGTAGCTGGTGCGGTGGGTTCACCCCAGGCTGCCCTACATGCTCTCCCTTCCCTTGTCTCCTTTGGACGCTGGCCTGAAAACCTGGGGACAGAGTACTGCTAATCTGTTGATTTTTTTAATCGGTTAAGAAACACAGGAGGAAATCAGTAATGGTAGACTGCTGGTATTATTTTTGAAACATGTTTTATTCCCTTAGTCAACTATAATGGGGTTGCAGGAGGCTTTATGATAAGCTGTAAAAACTCACAGCTGAGTCTGATGATTTAATGGACACAGGGATTTTTCAGAAAAGAATATAGTTTATTTTTATGTAGCATCCTCTAAAAAAAGTCAGGAAGTGTTTTACAGGGAGGAGGTTAAATGGTGAATGCTTCCGGGAGCGGAGGGAGAAAGGGCAAAGTGGTATATAAAGAAGGACAGGTACCATTTACCAGGTAGGAAGGATGAGAGGAGAGAATGGAAAGTGAGAGTAATGGGAGAAAGAAAATGAATGTAGAGGAGTTGGACAGTACGAGAGGGGAAGGATGCAATTATAGAAAGGGAAAGAAGAGGGCAGGTGAATGTTAGGTTTGGGACTGGATAAGGAGGAACAGGTTTTGGCAGGAGGGGAAAGTGATGGGTTTAGCTGGAGGTGGCTGCTGAGAGGGGAGGGCGAGGGGCAAGGGCTGTGGGAGCAGGGCTGGTGGCTGGGCGAGACGTTTGCCTGACCGAATAGGCGGGTTTCCATGCTTCTCCTGGAGGTGATGGTTGTGCCCTGCTATGTGATTTCTGGAAATTTAAGGAAATACGATTCTGATACTACGTTCACTGGTCATGCCACTGGTTTCTGCACAAGAACACTCTTTCCAAAGATGGCCTCTGTGTGGGATTTGCAGAGAAGGAAAGACTGCCAAGCAGAAAGACTCTCAGGTAGACCAAGCATCCAAACTCCTCTCTCAGTGATGAGTACCCTAAATTAGCACTGTCAAAGATAATCCTTTGTGGTTTTAATCCTAAGTGATGCCCTGCAACATGCCCTGTGATGGAAAAACCTCAGAGCAAGAACCCATTTGAGCTAATGGATTTTCTTGTATTCAGAATAAACTGGGAAGGTAGCTCTTGTAATCCCGTTGAGCGCTCAGGCCATGAATACCCAGACACAAAGGCTTGGCCTGTAGCAGTTTAGAAGGGTGTAAAGGGACATGGTACATCCAGGGTGGCACCTCCTGCGCTTCCTGTTCAGGAAGGAATCTCCCAAAATAATTTTAAAGTCAGCAGTCAGCATCCAAGAACCAATCTGAAAATCAGCGCTAGAACACAGTTGCAATCTGTGTCCACTCCTGTTAGAAGCTCGTTGTTAAGCCTTGCTAATGCTGTTCCCATCTCAAAGACCTCACTGGCCTTTGAGAGATGTAGAGATAGGGACGTCTGGAGCCACTGGCAAATTGAGACGAGAAATAATTTCCCTTCCCCTGAACAATGCAAGTGAATGAATTTTATGCAGATGAAGTACTTGGTTTTAAAAAACCCCACCAAAAAACCCCAAACAAACAAACAAATCTCCCCCAAAAAACAGAAGGTTTCATGACTGGAGAAGGAAATAGTGAGAGAAAATACCAAAGAGCCTGAAGGCTGAAGAGCTTTTATTCCTCACTCTGAAGAAGAGTAGCATAGATTTAATGGTCTCAGGAGGAGGGATGAGGAAGCTACAAGCAGCAGAAGTGATTATAGTAAACTGTGCAGAAAATTAGCCTTTCTGAAAGTGGTTATGTCTTGACCATTTGTCAGTGAATGATCTTAGCTTTTCCTTTGGATCCTCCCAATTAGCATTTTCTGTAGAGTGAAATCCTTGAAAGCCCAAAGCTTTCCTTAGGGTGCTGCAGGTTCCCCCCTGCTCACAGCCCCGAGGAGCCATGCACAGGGACACCCCACAGAAGCCGGAGGTGGATGGACAAGGCGTGCTCTTCGTGCGAAGCCTTAGATGTCGAGCTGTGGTGCAGCCATGGAAATGCCACTGTGGATTTCCATTCAGTGTCTTTTTGCCTGAGATGAACCACTGAAGGAAAAAAAAAGAAAATATCCAGGAGAGAAGTACTCTTATTCCTCTGACCTGCTTCCTACCCGAGTATGTGCATGCTGCCTACAGTAGGCATTAAGGCTGTAAAAGCTTATTGTCAAATCAATTCCGCTCTTACTGAGACCGGAGAGACCAGGCGTGCGCCTTGAAAGACTTTAAATCTTGCCCCTCCCTGATGATTTGCAAAGTTTAATTTCTGTAATGGGCTCTGGTGACAGAAGCATTCACTGTTTTTCCAACAGGAATTGCTGAATGGATGAATGACTCATTCTGTAGGCGGGAGATATAATGGCAGCTTTCGATATCCTGATCTAAGGGTGGGGAGGTTGTGTAGGAGGGGAGGAATGGGGTACGCTTTAAGTTAAATTATCCACCTTGCTTCCCCTTCATCGGGCAGCCCCTCCTTCTCCTCCTCCCAAAGTCCCTTCCTGGCCCAGTATCAGGATAATGCTGAAAGAGGGAAAGGGAAGGCTGAGGAACCTCCTGTGGGAGATGAAGTTTATAATATATGCATTTGCCTGGAAATGCCATAAGAAATTAATATTTGTTACAGAAACAGTGGGACTGCATTAATATTTTAATATTAAATGAATATTTAATTTGAAAGCTTTGATTTGAAAGTGAATGAGACAGCCATGACATGAACAGTTGTGCTGTTCCTGTTAAGAAATGTTAATGATTTATTGACAATGTCGGTACCAATAACTTTACACTGTTTCAGTTACATAATGCCTTTGAAATATTGGTGATTACTGAGAGCAAAAAGCAGGCTGGCTTTAGCAGCCCTTTTGGGAAGGACTTAGCATTAGGGAAAAGTGTGATATCCTCCAGAAAGAGGATCCCACCCGGTCCCACAGAGCTGGGCCAGCTGGGGCATTGCACGGCCGCCCCCGCCCCAGCATCAGCGTCCCACACCAGTTTCGGCCGCCTCTCTTGCCTGAAGCGCCCCAAGCCAACACGTTGCTCTGGCAGTGGCTCCTGGAGAGTAAGGCTGAACCTGGAGGGGCTGAGAGCTTCCCAGAGCCAGGCTGCTCAGCCGGCTTCCCACAGTGACTCCTGCCATGGACCATGGCACCTTTTATAGCTGAAAATGGCTTGCTCCAGGGTTTCTTATGGCTTTTCTGGCTGAAGATGACTCAGGGGTATCTGTTAATTTTCATGCATTCAGTAATCTTAAACATCAAAAACATCTTAATCACTCAAGCAGGTTTATTTTGTACGTTTTAAAGGGTTGTTGAAGCTCTACCTGTAGTTTCTAGGAGCTCTATTAGCGTTTTACTCTGGGGTGCGAAGACAGTGAGGGAACAGAGGAGAGCAAACAGGTCTGTTGCCTCGAGAGCATCCTGAGTTTAGTCTTAAATTGCAGCTGGAGCTGGAAGTCCTTGGCTGAATGTGGCTCCAGTGAGCCTGAAGGTGATGCCTACAGCCTGTAGGCATTGCTTCTGAGGACTCTCTGCCTATAATTTTTAAACCTCTTGCAAACTCTTTGTAAAAGCTCTCCTCTGCTGAATAAATAGGGATGTGGAATATTTCTGTGACATGGTCTGTTACCCATTAGCTCAGAACAAGGAAAATTCATCTAAAAAATAATTAAAGAGACACTTTGGCATGGTGTCTTGAAAGCTCTACCATGCTGTAGGTTCCCAATTCCAGAAATGTGTTTCTTCTTAAGGCCAATCTTTGCACAAAATTAAGAGAAAAATGAAACCTAAATTCACAGTGTGACCCAATCTAAACAAACAGAGAGTGTTTTTCTTCCTTTTTTTTTTTTTCTTTTTTCCTCTCTCTTCATTTCATGCCATTGTTCCAATCAGTCTTCTTAAAAGTAAGTTAGTGGAACGAGGAAACAAAAACCCAATGTAGGACGCAGTTTCAACTACTGGTTCTTGAGCTTGATAGTCTTTCTCATTTTTGAGTTGCATTTTTCTGATGGCAGCCTTGATGAATGTAGCGTTGGCAAAAGATGTTAGACATGGAAGGATGGAGGCTTGAATTTGTATAATAAATGTCAGCAGATGTATTTGTCTGCTGCACCTCTGCCCTGGTCCCTCTGCTACCTCCTGGTACCTTCAGGTGGATTCTAGGTGAGGTTTTGAGGAGTGAAGGTTCATGAGGTCCTCCAACAAATCATGTCACAGAAGGCAACGAAAAAGGATCAGGTCAACTTGATAACCTTGGCTTTACTTGACTAGGTTGGAAAAAGCTATCACTGCAACCTGGTGGAAACTTAGCCATTGAATACGTAAACTTCAGCTTCTACTTAGTTCTTCGCTTCCACTGACATAATGGAAAGGTAGGCACCAACACACCTATATAGCTCTTGATTTTGGTTGATTTGCCCCAACCTGTACAATGGGGCTTATGACCCACTCACCTTTAGCGAGAAAGCTGCCCACGTTCCCCACAAGGCACTTGCTGTAACCTCCACATAGAGCTATTCCTGTTACAAGTTAGCAATACATTACCTGCCACAAAGCATGCACTGTTTTGGAGAGCATGACATTTTAAGGGCTGAAATATTGTGAATAGTCTTAACAAAGTTGATTTCATTTGGGAACAAAAAACTTCCCTATTTTTCGTAGTAACTGCTCAGTAAACTATTCTGACAACAACTCAAGTCTGATCAAATTAAAATCAGTCCAACCTCTTTTTAGTGATGAACTGAACTGAAAAGATTTTGGTATCCTGGAAAGAGTTGCTAACCTTTCTGGGCAGGTCCTATAGCATTTAACAGCAAAGGGTACCTTCTCGTAAAAATATTGTGAACTGTGAAATTTAATGAGATTTGTATTGTGCTATAGAAAAGTACTTTAGAGAATTAATTTTGAAGTCTGTAAGTTTAAATGTTTTCTAAAAATAGCATTGAATATATACAGGGCTTTGTGCTTCTATGCCTACTTAGTTTTGGAGAATGTTTTCATGTATTGTTTGGGTTTTCATTTGATGCACTTTTCTTTTTCCTCATTCTTTTTTAAAGCATTGGTGGCAAAGGAATGAAAGGAGGCTATTTTTTGCTACAGGATAAATTTTGATATTTCAATTCCTGTTTTTGCCTCCTGAGGAATTTTTTATTTTCTTGAGATTCTTAACCAGGTCATTGACGTACTCATCGGTTTAATTACCTGCCTTAGCAGTGTATCTGAGCTGCCATTTCAACAGTCTGGTCCCTTTAGTGTGTCCAGTTCTGTGCACAGATGCACTCATGGAATAACAAGCAGTTTTAAATCTAGGATTCATGACATATCCTCAAATACAAACAAGGTTATAGTTTTCTCGGATCCAGTTCTCTGCAGCTTTTATTTCTGTCCATATGATGTTTTCTGTTTTTCTGTGCTAGTGTGCAAACAGGGGTTGACACTCAATAGCGAGCTGTAGTGCATCAGAGAGATCTGCTGTGTATCACCAGAGAGCTGGGTATCACCTCAAAGAGCGAAGGGAATTTTTGAAAATCCTGTTAAATGCATTAACAATGAGCTGGGGATAAAGTCAAAACCCTGCTTAGACATTTCGAGTGAGAGTTGCCATACAACTGTAGCCAGTGGTGGGTCTTGGCTGAAAATGTATTTATACATTTAGACAGATAGAGATGGATTTCACAAGTCTAAACGCAGCTTTAGCGCAGACAAAAGCAATAGGGGGTGGCGGGGAAAGCACAGGCTGCCACCACCCTCACATATGGCAATCGTTTCCTATAATGCTTGCTATATTGTATTTATTTCACGCAGTGACATATCACAGAAAGCCACCGATGCCAAATTCTCAGCAAAAAAAAAAAAACAGCCCCAACCTGCAGCTTTTAGTGAGGGCTGTCCTCCAATTTACTTGTGTTTTGTTGCTGGTTTTCTTTTTCCTTCTGTTTTTCATCTGTCTGGTTTCTATTTCCACTCTTTCTGTTCTTTCCTTCTCAGTTTTGTTTTGTCTTGTGATGTTTTTTTACCGTATTTGAGGAATCTCAGTTGCACTGAAAAGCCTGGGAGCAATGAGTGGAATGTTTTGATTTAATACATCCTTGCCTGAACTTTCTTTTGACAAATCAGTTAAGATCTGTGGATTCTGGGGGCAGCACATTGGGGAGCACAGGAAGATGGAGCAAGGCTGGTATGAGGATGGGGAAGCTTGAGATCACAGCTGGGGTTGGGAAGGGAGGACTCTCGGGTGCTTGCTTCAGGTGCAAAGGGATGACAGATACAGTTATGAGATTTTTCAGATTCCGGAGCTAAGCACATGACCAAAAAGACTGGCTGTATCTTCCAGGCAGGCAGATAATCACCTTGCTCTGTGATGCCAGCTCCTGCCTGCCTTGCTCTGAACTGCAGGTTGAAGGTAGTTTGGCAGAGGTGGGTTCAGATGCTGAGTGCGTTATGTTTGGACTGACGTAGCCTCTTGCATCAGCTTGGGGCAGAAATTAGCCTTTAACTGCTGATTTATGGGTGATCTCAAGGACCCAAGTCCGGGTGAGGATCAGATGGCTGTGAGGCTTGGGAGCGTTTGAGTCAAGGACTTGATTTGGGCCCTGTGTGAAGACAGGACAAACTGCTGAATTCAGCTCTGCTGCTGAGGGCTGGGACGGCCTGGCTGGGAGGGTTCCCCACTTGGCTCCATACCTTGTGTGCATGGGACTTTGCAGCTGTGTTTTTCAAATGCCATTCAAATGAAAGCAGAAAGGGGAAATCCCGTTTCACTGGGAATAGCTCTCAAATGCAGAAAGAAGCTTTTCCACTGAATTCTGTCTTTTGGCTTTCTTGCTGCAGAACGACACTTAGTGTCTTTCTCTTGATCAATTTGTTTATCATTTGCTTGGTTATCTTCTTCAATAGCAAGACATGACAGGTCTCTCCTGTTAATCCTGTTAGTGCTGGCATTGGAGCAGAAATTTAGTTTAGGGAAAACATTTGGGTATGTTAAACTTTCTTGTAGATGATGCCTGTGAATACCAAAACGTGGCCTTATATGTTTGAATTTTCTAGATTATTCCTGAGCCGTGTATTTCCATCTGTGTGTCTGAGTCCTGCTCCTTGTCTCTCCCCATGTATACTTGCGTGCTAGCACCAGGCTTTCCTTCTGGCTTTCAGAGCAGCATGTGTGGCTCTTCTGGTATAGTACCACAGTTTGCTGACTGCATGTTGGGGGAGGTGAGGGAGCAGCAAGCAGAGCCCTCTTCTCCATCCCCACCTCCGGGACTCACCTCTCCGCCAGCGGCCGATGCCACCCTGCCCGAGGGAGCCCACCCGGGTGTGTGGGGCTGGAGAGTCGCCCCGCCGCTTCTGTTGCGTTTCTCCTCCATGACAGCTGGTAATGACCTCTCTCTTTAATGTTTTAAAAGTGATGTATGGCTAGAAGAAGATGTCAGAGCAGAGCACAGGAAGACTGATGACCTCCCATGTATCTTCTGAACAGGTACCCAGCTAGCAGAGGCCCCACATGCCTTTCCAGGGCAGCCCCCCTCCCCTCTCTGCACCCATGCATGCTATTTATCTTGTGGGGAAAACATTAATGGGTCCAAGAGGACAGTTGAGGCTCCAGACCTCACCCAGTCCTTGACCTTTGGGCTGAGACTTACTAACAGCAACTGCAGTGGTGTGTTTTGTGTTGTGGATATGTCGCTCTTTGGGTGGAACATAACTGCTAATGTACTGTATGTTTACAAAGGCAGGGGACCCCTGTGTAGCAAGCAAAGCCCCCATCTTTTCTACCTTAGAGTTATTTGACTGTGGTGCTGTCCCAGAAGTCTTTGGTTCAGTGAAATAGTCTTGTCTTCGCGCCTGTCACCCTCCTGATTTGGTCTTGGCTGCTCTGGGAGCCTGGGTACTCCTGTGCATCCTGGAGATGGATTTGAGGTGGCCCCGGTGCATGTCAGGGTGGGCTTGTGGGTCCTGTCGTGGGTACAGCTCTCTGAGTTATGGACTGCAGCGAACCAGCTCAAACAAACCGAAAATGCTCGGCGTGAATAAAGTGATGGCCCTGTGCAGTCCTCCTCCTGCAGGTCATAAGCTAACTACCAGTATTTGCAAATCACTAGGAGATGCAAATCACAAGTTTTTCCCTCCTGGTCAGCTGACTGCTTGTCTTGTTCCCCTTTCCTTCCCAGCCAGGTCTAAGTCTCTTTCCCCAGCATTTGACCCAGCCCCAGAAGTACTGGAGGACATATAACCTTTGGGTGAGATGGTTTGGGAACCCCATAACATATCTTGCATTCTGGAGAATTAGGGTATCTCCTCATGCACTCTTCTAGGTTCTACCTATTTTTTCAGAAGCAGCATTTGATAGTTCCTCCTCTTGGCCCCTCAGAAATTCCTCATTGGGCAAGCAGCGCAGAAGCAATAAAAATAATGTTCTTCAGTCCTGGGTTTCAGCATCCTGGTTTCGTCTAAGGATCTTAAATCTGCGGGCAAACAGACTTTAAAAATAGGCATCATTTCAGTCTCCTTGAACGCGAGGGGAAAGTGGGGCAAAGGGGTTTTGTGTTCTTGTAGGGGTTTTAAACCTCGCCAAAAGCAGCAGGGGTCTCGGAGCAGGGCTTTGGGTACGGGGGCAATGCCAGGAGGGCCTGGGGAGGGTGCTGGGAGCTCGCCCCGGCCAGGGGCGCGCAGTGGAGCCCCTCAGTCACCCGGGTGGTAGGAGGCCGGCGGGGCATGGTCCTGTGGGCACTTGCGGAGACCCAGGAGGTCCTTCCTCCTCTCACTACCTTTTGCTTTAGGCTGGGATTTTGCTGCCCCCATCAGTCTGCTGGTTTAGGAACCTGCCACATCGCCTGCATGGTGCTCCCCGGATCGGGATGTGGCCCTGCAGCAGGGAGACGGACGGGCTCTGGGCCCAAAGTCACCCCATGGGACCCACTGGGGCTGCTCACATGAGCCTCGTGCATCCTCACGTGTGTGTCTTGGGTCACAGGGACATGGCCTTGGAGTGGCGACTGGGCACCACGTAGGTGAGGTCCGTGGTGGCTGTTCTCTTTGTGCCTGAGCAACAGTTTCATTCAGGCAGTCCATCCCAAACACCCAGAATTACAGTGCGCAGTCCAGATTAAAATGGACCCACTGAATTAATCAGCATTTACATGGTTGAATTGAAGAGGAAGAATGTGCCCCGTTGCTTACATCATCTACCATGTCGTCTTGCTCTCACCATGGTGTTGTAGAGTAGAGATTATTGCCCCACCCCCAAGAATGTATTTCAAGAATGTGGTGAAAAAAAATACAAAGAATATGTAACTTTTCTGGAAATACGATATTTCATGAGGGAAATTTGAAGGATAAAGTAACCGAATTCCAGGCGAACAGACATCAGTATTGTTAGGAAATACAGCTCTCTGCAGGGCAAAAAAGAGCGGTATGCCAGTTTCAATAGGAATTTATAGCCACTGACTGCAAATTACCTTATAAAATTACTGATACCTTCATAAAGTCATCAATTACATGTTTAGTCTTGATTGTCATTTATTGCACTTCTTAATTGTTCAGTAAACTTTTCTGGATTAAAGGGTGTATTTCAAATTGACATGAAGCTGTTTTATTGATGTAAATTAACATAGCATGTATTTTACGTATGGGACAGCCAGCACTAGAAGAGTCTCTTATCCACTAATAAAGACAGTGTGGTGCTGGTGTTCTGATTTCTGCTGAAGTTACCGCAGTTGTATGGAATGATGAGCATGCAGGCGATAGTTATAAAGGACCCTTAAAATCAAGGTGGTTGTTAGTATGGAGTGCGACAGTAAAGGCAGCACACAGACTTTTAATCCATCGTCCTTTTTAAAATAGGAGGAAGGACAGATAGAGAAAACATTTTTAAAATTGACGAATTTACACTGAGTCCAAACTAGGTCTTCCATTAAATCTTTTCCAAGACAGAACCTTGGACATTTTTTTATTGTTAGTTTTTCGGTTATTAGCATTTCTGCATTTTCTTGGGCTCACGAACAGCTGTAGCAGCTTTCCACCTAATGCAGCCTCGTCTCACCGGCGCGACACCAAGCAGGAGGCTCCGTCGGCTTGGCAAGGCG
>Ga0181612_154183_pt1 | contig 27019 bp, 17 predicted proteins | sample HoacroProtozoa21_FD_119630 | JGI IMG/M metagenome (GOLD analysis project Ga0181612, IMG submission 119630) | Hoatzin crop microbial communities from Cojedes, Venezuel. Combined Assembly of Gp0051906, Gp0051904, Gp0051908
TGTAAATAATTGCTTTTTTATGTGTAATTTAAGTCTACCCTCTTTCAGTTTATAACTGTTACCCCTTGTCCTACCACTCCATGCCCTTGTAAAAAGTCCCTCTCTGCCTTTCTTGTAGGCCCCCTTCAGGTATTGGAAGGTTGCTCTAAGGTCTCCCTGAAGCATTCTCTTCTCCAGGCTGAACAGCCCCAGCTGTCTCAGCCTTTCCTCACAGCAGAGGTGCTCCATTAATCCTGTAGAGTTGGACAAGTTCAATAATGAGTTAATCCACTTGAAATCTTTGTCTCCTTGCCTTAAAGTAATTTTTTCTCAGCCAGGTGAATTCTTGGGCTGTACCGCATAAGCAGTACTCAGGGCACAGAAGAGGTAGCTTAGGACTGGTAGCATATGAACGCCTCTTTAGCAGCACTTTGGCTTACTCTGCTCACAAAACTGCATGCTGAAAAACAGGATATATTTTATCCTCATCTCGTACAAGAGGAATTTAGTGAAATAAGCCAGACTAAAGATGACCTCAGCCCTGGAAGAAGAAAAGAAAAGCGATGAGTGTGTACGGGCAGGAGAAGGGAGGGTTCTGCCTCTTCACAGCAGCTGTTTCAGGCACCAAGCTACTGCCTATAGTCTCTTGTGGTATTTTCAAATTGTTCTCAGATTTTATCAAAAAGTTATTTGTAGAACTTCATCTAAACTCTGTTCATTTTTCCTGTTTGAATCTTCTGTTCAGGATACCTGTATATGCCACAGTAGCGATGGTCTGTCTTGAAAAAGGCTCCTGTGTTCTCTTTCTCCCTGTCTAGCTTACAGAAGTGCGTATGTGGTATTTGCAGTTTTCCTCACAAATTTTATAATACTGCTATGATTGCCTTCGCAATGGATTCTGGAGTTGAACCTGCCCAAAAAATTATTAGCAATGATACCTCTCTCGTGTTCAAATAACCACAATTCAGAGAAAATGTTTCAGTATTGTTGAATAAGTGAAGGTAGTATGTTTTAATCTGTGGTCAGTTGTAAATTCATTCTGTCTTTAGATGCTTTGAAACAACTTGTATTTAGAATGCATGTGTAGTTTTTACTTATTATTTAAAAAAATATCTCTAAAAGAAACAGTGAACATTAGATACAAGCAATTTGCTGACTTACTGCTAAGATGATGTAGAACAAAGAAAGTGAATGTATTTCTGCTGGGAGACTGAGATACTGAAAATTGCTTTTGATTCTCTGAAGTCTTGAGCTTAAAACAAGACTTATCCATTCCCATTCTGGTAATGGAGCATAGCTGCTTTTTCTGGAGCACAGTTGCTTTTTTCTGTTAAAAAAGACTTTGGCTTTGTTTTCACTTCTCTTACTCTGATGTTAACCATGTTTATAAACCTGTTATTTCTTCAGCCTCTGCGGCCTCTGCAGCCTTCTTCCCAGCCTGTTCAGTACTCTGCAGTCTCTTACCCACCCCCGCTCCTGCCGGGCTCCTCCACACAGCAATATTCTGTGGTATTACAGCTTCATCTCCTCTCTGCACGGGTTAATCTTTAGCGGATGCTGACCTTTGCTGGGCTGGTTGTAAGTGGTGTGTGATAGCGGTGTGATGACTGGCTAGCTTTTCAGTCACAACAGAATATTACTCGAGTGGGGGAAAATACTTCCTGAGTTTTTAACGTGTGTATTTCCAGTTCAGCAGAAATGTATACAACTAAGGCTATATCTATATATCTCTATATTTAGAGATACATTATTTTCATTTGTAAAGGAACAGCTTTTCGATGCTATTGTTTTGTTAGCCAGTCAGTACCTTTTTACGTCTCTGAATTAACCTATTTCCATCCTTTCTACTTGTTTCTTTGTTTGCTCTTTGCTCTGCTGAACCCTAATGCGTTTTCAGGGATCAGCTGTTCTGTTTTTTTGAGGTTACCTTTTTCTAGCCTCTCTGCCAGAACTCTTAACACTCCCACTTCACTAGCATCCCTTGTTTAATAAATAGAAATTGGAAATGAAATACCTTAGTCTTTTGTGTTTAAAAAACAAAACAAACAAACAAAGAAAAACCCACACAAATTGAAACTGAAACCTAGTAAAGGAGAATATATGCAAGGCAGAAACTGAACTAGAGTCCAGGTCAAAAACTGAAGCTTCCCGACTCCCCAGACTGGTCTGATACTCTCATGAGGACACGTTTGTGTTGGGTTTGTGCAGCAAGGTTTGGTAGCAGGGGGCTGCAGGGGGTGCTTCTGCGAGGAGAGGCCAGGAGCTGTGCCCATGTCGGACAGAGCCCGTTTCGGGAAGCTCCATGGCTGACCCGGCACTGCTCAAAGCTGAGTCAGTCATCGACGCTGGTGGTGTCTCTGTGGTAATGTATTTGAGAGGGGTTAAAAACCGCTGTGCAGAGGCTGAGGGAGAGGAGTGAGAAGCAGCTCTGCAAACCCCAGAGCAGGCAGAGATGCCCTGAAGGAAGATGCAGCCTGTGGAGAGCAGGAGCAGGCTCCTGGCAGGACCTGTGGCCCCGTGAGGGACCCATGCTGGGGCAGTTCATGAAGAACTGTCTCCTACGGGTGGGACCCACATTGAAGAGGCTTGTGAAGGACTGTCTCCTGTGGGAGGGACCCCACGCTGGAGCAGGGGATGAGCGTGAGGAGGAAGGAGCAGCAGGGACAAAGTGTTATGAACCAATCACAACCCCCATTCCCTGTCCCCCTGTGATGCTTGGGGAAGGAGGTGGAAGAGTTGAGCCTAGGAAGAAGCAGGGGAGTTGGGGGAAGCTGGTTTTGGTTTTATTTCTCACTATCCTACTCTGTTACTAATTGGCAATAGATGAAATTAGTCCTCCCCAAGTTGGATCTGTTTTGCCTGGGATGATTGTTGGTGAGTGATCTCCCTGTCCTTTTCTTGACCCATGAGCTTTTAATGGTATTTTCTTCTCTGTATCGCTAAGGATGGGGGAGTGATGGAGCGGCTTGGTGGACACTTGGCAGCCAGCCAGGGTTAACCCACCACAGTGTTATCCAATTTTAGTATGTATTCAGAGGTTTTATTTTGTTACCATTTCCAACATTAATCAGGAATGTCTTCTAGTAGTACATACAGATTTATCTGAATTCAATAGCCTGCATGTAGTAGGACAATAATGTAACTGTTATCTGACTTCAGGTATACAGTTACAAGAGGAATTGCACTTCATGGTGGGTGTGTTCTTATTGGCGATGTTTTTTCTCATGTTATTTTAGAGTTTGAATACGTGTGGACTGCAAGCAGCATAAGTTACCTCCTTAGTAATGAAATGAGAATGGTTAATTAACCAGTGTGAGCTTCCTATGGGAGTTTAGCATATGACTAAATTGCTGGTAGTTTGCAGAACAGCAGCTAGTTCAGGTGTCTGTGCTATGACTGACAATCGTTGTTAGGCAGATGGTTGTCAAAGCCGAGAATGAAAGTCCTTCCAAGTTTGTAGTAATTCAAAGCATTTTGCATTCAGGAAACGTGTTCGAATACTAAATGTGCTGGCAGTTTCAAAAGCTTACTCCTGCTGATGGTAACTGAAGTAACACTGACAAGGAGTGATGGTCTTGGTTCATAACCTAAACGTACCACATCTGCAGTTGGCACCAGGAAGGTTTGCTTTGTCCATTTATTGGCAGTACCGTGTTTCCGTGGTTCATCACGCTTGCACGGTACGTGTTGCTGCAGAACAAACTGACCAGATCAGAATTTTTTCATCTTGGTAGTGTAATGGAAGTAAAAGTGTATTTCTTGGGTTTATCCTTTGGACATTTTTAGAAGTAATATTAACTCATAATTAAATATCAGTATCTCCTCTCTGCACTAGGTGTTCTGAAAAGCAAAATGTAAAATCCAGTGTAGGAAAGAATTATAGTTGCGTTAATAGGCATTGAAGAATGAAATGCCAAAGGCAAAGTTAGATTGTTCATCTAATGAAAATAGGGGGGGGTTAAGCTGTGAAGGTATTCTAAATAAAACTTCAGGTGCAAATTCATATTTCCAGTGGTAATTAAGTATATCTTTAGCATGGGAACTATAAAATTTAATCACAAAATGTGAACGTACGCTTTCTTGATTAACTCCTGTCATCCTTAGGAGGAGATCAAGGGGTCTTAAAGGACTTCTAATGTTCCTGCATGTTTGGAGAGTCCACTTCTAAGTATGAAACTAATCTTCCTGTTTAGCAAAAAAAAAACAGTACTAGTGATCACTTCTAATTCCCAGGATGTTGATAATGTGGTGCTGAATTGCTTGAAAAGGAGCTTGGGGTTACAGTAATAGAAGTTTCACATTTCAGAGGACTCCTGCAGTGCTCTGTGCCATCAGTATCATAGTTTCAGATATTAATAAAATACAGATAGTAGGTAACCACTAGAATGCATTTCTTGCGGTTGTTACTTGATTTCAGGCTAAAGAAAAATTAATTCTTGCATGTAGCGTACCAAGTTAGAGGAATGTACCTTGTTATTTGGAATTAGACCCTCAGTAACTTTAGCTCATAAAACACTTTAGCAATACTAATGCCTTCTGATGTTTTAACCGGGGTTAGGTGCTTTCACTCAAGCCTTGGAGTCCTATCAGAAAATGTTAGTGACACAAATTCTGAGTTGATTTTTGACAACTGAATTCTTACAATAAATAGATAGAGGCAGATGTAATCCAAAAATTCAGTATTTGCAGTGCAGTGAGTGAAGTCTCCGAGTGTGGATGTTCTCCCCTGCCCTCAGCCCTGAAGATGATTTACCCCTGTGTTCCATCTGGTTCTTTGCTGTTGGTCTTTGGCTGGTGCTGCTAATGCACAGTAATTCGAGACATGCGTATCTCATACTGACTGAGATGGTTGGCTATTTTCTTCTTCTTTTCTTGGGTGTAATTTTTCCTTTTTTTTAACTGTTACAGCAAGACAACCTAGGATCCCAGTTCAGCCATATGAGTCTTGCCCGCCCGCCGCCTGCGGATGCAGCTGAGCCTCATACCGCCATGTTCCAGTCCACGGTGGTCCTGCAGCCCACCCAGCAGCCCGGCTATATCATCGCAGCCGCTCCCCCGCCACCGCCCACTGGCCCAGCCGTGTCTGCTCCCGGCTACTCGACAGCCGGCCACCCGGTCAGCCAGCAAGTCCTCCAGCAGCAGGGATATATGCAGCAGCCTGTGCCACAGGTGCAGGGGTTCTCTTTCCATCCTCCCAGAAGCTGTCTCTGAAAACAGTTCTGTGAAGGAGCTTTCCATAGGGTGGGGGGCGTTTGTGCTGGGGCTGGGGGTTTTCCTGGCTGAGGTGCTTTGAAATGAATGACTTCGGTTGATGTGAGGAGCAATAAGCACCCAGGTTTTCCTGTTTACCTGTAGCTGGTAAAACTCAGGTTCTGCGTCGTTTTGTAGTGTCTTAGATATTTCTTTGTGGAAATTATGAGTTGTTACTTCTACACTGGAAGTAGAAGAAACTGGCTGTTAAAGAGGGAATTTATGTAGTATAAGTATTTTTTAAATTCTAAATAATTTCACATTAGTTGCACCTCTCCATAAGTTTTGCATCTTTCTTTTATGATGTGATTCTTTTTGCATTTCGATGTCTCCCTTCTGTAAACTTGCAGGTAGTGAATCTCTTTAACTGTTGTTTGGTTTCAGATGCCGGCTTGTTATTGTACCCCCAGTCAGTACCCGCACTCCAGTCAGCAATACCGCCCTGTTTCTGTCCATTACAGCACGCAGCAAACCCAGCCCTTGGCGCAGCCTGGACAGCAGACAGGTTTGTTGAACCTTCTCAGCATTTCATTAAAACACCTCGTGTGCGTTTTCTTCTGGTTTTGCTTTTTGAACTTATTTTGCTGTATAATTTCAAATATGGGATACAAAGTGAAGCTAACCTAAGGTGGAAAAATGAGTCAGTTGTTCACAAAGCTTGAGATGTCAGCCATTACTATGAGCGGCTCATGCTGTAACTTTAATTATAGGATAATAATTTTTTTTTCAAGTTTAGAACTGAATAATTTAAAAAGCTTGTACTTAGTTACTAGCTTCGTAGTAACTTGCAAAGTAAGATGAATTCACACCTTTAAATGATGTGACATTGCAGAGATGTACCTCAGCTGAAAGTTCGAAGTAAAAGATGCTGATGTTAGATGCTGTGGCATGAAGAGCTCTGTGCAGAAGATACTGTTGGTGATACCCTTCTAATTTGTATTTCTGTCCTATGATTAAAGGTATCTGGGTATTGAACAGAATATATAAGGAGGCTTAAATGGTTAGAATTAGTTTTCTGCTCCTCCTATTTTTAGTAAAGACTTTTGAGTTTCCTTCAGGAAGAAGCACTTTTTAGTTCCTCCCACCGCCCCTAACTATGTGTTGCTCTACAGAAGCAGGATGAAAGCTCGGCTTTTACAAATACTAACTGGATTTTATTTATAGCTGTTCTGTGAAGTCGCCCGTAAGAGGGGTGGCTCCCTCTTCTGCAGTCCTAGGAAGTGCTCCAGTAGCAGCAACACCTGAACTTGTTGCTCAGGGTTCAGTTCACAAATTCAGGCAGGATTATTGTACTGCAGAATCACCAAGACGTGATTCCCATTTATGGTAGGGTTGTCAGATCATTTTTAAATATTGTTAGTACCTGTTTATTGCTAAGGAGATCATCAGTTTTCACTCCTCAGAAGTGAAAGCATATTGATGTTTTCTCAAAGGAGAACCAATTACTCCTTTTTTGCAGCTTGTTTTATCTATTGGTATGAAAGATCTGTTATCCAACTGTATTACACAACCTGCTTTCCTTCCTCAGAATTTTTAAGACCTAGGCTACTTAATAGCAAAAGCCTGAGGCTCAGCTGGGGTTCCTTCCCCAGTTACGGGGCCACCCGAGCTCTGAGTCGAGAGAGCCTGGTGTGTGTATGTAGCTAAGGAAAGCAATCTGAATTTGAAAGCATGGGGTGGCGGTGCGTCAGCACCCAGATGCACAGGGACGAATCGGTTGCTGTTAGGTAAGTAAGTTTCTTTCTGGTATGTTTTTAGCTCTTTACGTTGTAATTGGATTTCACTGCCTGCAATGTGGCCAGGGTCAAAAGCTGCAGCAGCTAACGTCTCCCTCGGTGGCCTAGAAGAAACAACATGAGCAGGCTGTGCAGACAGCTCCTTTGCTACTGCCATAATGTCCCACCTCCATGTAACCCTGATGCCAAGGGATCACGTTTAAGTAGTGAAGGGGTGGCCCAGCCAATAATGCCACTCAATCCTGTTTGGTTGCTTGGTGCTTCCTAGCACTAATGGTAGAGAGAAGTATTTTGCTAGCAACTGCAAAACTAGTGTTTAGCTCAGAATCTCCACGTCACTACCTGGCCATTGCTGGCTCTCACTTACTGCTTTAGAGGGAGATCTGAATCGACTTTCTAGAGGCGGAAGGTTCCACGTCGTGATTTGTGTTCTGTAAACTGCTCATGAGATGGTGTAATTTGAAATGATGTTTCTCATGGATTTATTTTAAACTGTAAATATTGGTATTAAGTTGACACAAAGCTACATCTGAAATGGTTGATGCTGTTGGCAACGGCTGGTTTTGAGACAAAAGGCAGCATGCTGCTTGGCTGATACAGCAACATGTCTGGTCAAAAACAAGAATGAATGAATCTTCTATTACATAAAAGCTGCGGGGTTTATTCATCTTATAAAGTGGTTGCTAACTATGAAATAACTTTCCAAACACAAACTGAGATAAAAGATGACAGCTTCTGGGAACATGGCAGCTGAAGCCACGTTCAGTTTACCGTTATGGACTGGCCTGACTTTACTGATGAGCTGTTGGATTCGGGGCCGTAACACTGTCTGAGAGGTTTACATTTCTCACAGTGAACCGGTCTCTTTTTCAGCTGCTTCCTGGCTTCCTTTTTAAAGGGGTTTCAGGGGAAGTATTTCGGGGGTTCACTTTTATTAAAATGCCTTCGTTGCCCAGAAGAAAAGTCTCTTTAAGAAAAAGGCATTTCTGAAGCTGTGATACCGTGGGGCCCAGACCCCATAAGCCCTAACTACAGGTTGATGAAAAGTCTTATCTGAACTACAGTTACTGCAGGAACATCAGCTGAAGGTCACCTAGCTTCTGCGTCACAGGGGCCAGCGATAAAAGTATTGCGGTTGTAGTAATAGCTGTAGTTGTAACAGCTGTCAGGAAGCTACACTCACAGCTTGTTAGCCAAGCGATTGGACCTGCTTTTCTGTTCTTGAATAAAGGCTGCTTTTCACTCTTAATGCGCTATTCAGAAAATGTATTTCTGTGTTCTGCAAGTTAACTTTTCTGATATGAACAGTGTTTTTAATTCTGTAAATATTAAGAAGCATGCTTCTTTTTTTACTGTCTACTGTTTCAGAGCATTTCTGTGTAATGAGAGAACCTGCTATGGCAGGTGTGGGTTTTCTGCTGAGCGCGGCATTTCTATCAGACCACTCTCTACATGGAGGTGAAACTGTGCAGCTAAAAATAGAGCATTCTTCAGAATGCTGCGGGGAGCCTTCTTGGCAGTCGATTTACATTGTTCCAGTTCTCTCAGCTTGCGAAATTGATGATGTCTGTCTCTGGAAGTGCCAGAAAAAGCTGAAAAATGTTCACAGCTACACTGCAATTTCTGGGAAATGAGGGGTTTAGATTGCAGGTGTATTGATTGCGTCTGTCATATGCTGCAACTTTGCATTCTGCTGCTGTTTAGGTGCCATAGATAATTTCATAACAAAGTACAGTTAAGTATTTTGTTTATTACAGATATGAGATGGGTTTTTGTGCATAGTTCAAATTTAAGAGTTATTAAAAACTCTGATTACTAATCCTGATTCAAGCATGCATTGTTCTGAAGCTTTGTGTATTTACTCTGAAAATACTTAGTGTTATGTGTTGCTAATAACTAGCTCTAGGTTTCTGAAGCAATACCTGATCATACTAACAGTCTTTTTTAGCCTTAATTGTTGCAATTTCTATAGACAGCCAGATGAGACTGAATTAACAATGTTCGTTGTACCCTGTATGTAATCAATGAACATTGGTGGGGTTTGTTTACAAAAGAAGTGTTTAGTGTTAACTGACCAATTATTTTCAAAACAGACTGTGCAATTTTTTAAACACAGTTTTAAAAAAGCATCCAAATGAATTTTTGCACCTATATTTGCTTTATGATAGTTCCCTACCAAGGTAGGGAGCATGGGGAATATAAAGGTCAGTAGAACATGACTGTGTTCAAGTCAAATCCAGACTCTTTTTGCCATCAGTGCGTCTCGACAAGCCCAGTTTTGTTACTCTGGAGCGATAACTGGCTTTGTCTCAGAAACACTGATAGTTATGGGGTTTTTGCTGATATGGTAAGTAGAACATACCTGTGTCCTGGAATATGACACAAAGAACTTGACTTGTGTTCTGCATGTGTTTTGATCGTGGTAGCAGTTACCTAAGATGCACTTAAAAAAAAAAAAAAAAAAAAGGCCAGAATTAAGGTTGGACCTAATAAATGCATAGATTTCCTGTTTGGCACTCATGTATGGGGCTTTTTTGTTTGTTTTGGAAGGTTTGGGGTTGTGTGTTGTTCTTTTCTTTTTTTTTTTTTTTATGCCATTTTTGAAAAAGTGGAGGATACGAGTTTAAGCGATAACATGCTGTTGTACAGATGCTGTAGAGGGACAAACATGAACATCTTTCTTTCCCCCAAGATCGCTTTGAATGTAAAATGTCTGCCACTGTATATGAATGTAGCTTTTACCTGGAAGATTTTTCTCAGTTCACAGTTGTTTTTAGCAGTACAGATTTTAGTAGAAATTGCACATGCCTTAAACAAATTTTCTTGAAATGTGATTCCTTTTTGAATCGTGGTCGAGATACTCTCATCCCTCGGGCACCTGAGGTACTAGCAGAATTTAGCATAACTAGAATTTCAAAACTAAAGTACCTAGAATGGCCTTGTTTATAGTAATAGACAAATAATTGGTTTTGATACTATCTAGCATGCTTTGTTTGAATGCTTTCAGCTTTTACCTATCAAGTCAAGGTGTTAATGCATGTAACTCACTAGAGTGTAAATAAATATTGCAAGCATGTGAGAGCGGCATTGCAAATAGTATCTGTAGTGGTTCAGGCTGGATCCGAATGAATAAATCTGTTAATTTTATTGTTGGTTTCTTTTTAGATGCATGATAAGTTCTACTCTTTTATGAAGTTGCCAGATGTAAAAAGCCACTGGAAAATGCTACACATGCGTTTTCACATAGGCAACTCTGTATAAAATGTGTTCATTATTTCAAAATAAGATCTAAATGTATAATTTCAGGTTACCAGGTTTTGCCTAACCAACAGCAAAACTACCAGGGTTTAGTCGGAGTTCAGCAGTCCCAGAATCAAAATCTAGTCAGTGGCCAGCACAACAATGTTGGGAATCAAATTCAAGGTGTGATTGTTCCATACCCTTCAGTGCCATCTTATCAGGTGGGTAATTTATTCACAACTTTCCAATTGCTTTTTTTTGTGTTGGAGTGATTTTTTTTTTTTTTTTTTTAAGTGTACTGTTTTGTAAGCGGTAGAAAGCTGCAGGCAGGTGTCAAAGGTGACTCTGGGGACAAGTTCAAAAATGAAAAAAAATATCCCACAATTGAAGTGAAAAGAAAATCTGTCCCAAGTGTGGAAGTTCAAGTCCTGCCGAATGCCAAGTGCTGTGTTAATTGCAATCCAGAGCATGGGGAAGAAAAAGCTCCTAAGATTTCCCTGTTGTACAGAAAATCTCTTTAGTTTGATGGAGTCCCTTGGAACCAACACTTCCATTTTCGGGGAAGAAAATGAAGAGGTTTTTTTAATAAAGCACTAGTATTGCAACTACTGTTACCACTAGTCTTCTGGATTTAGAGAACTCCAGCAGATCTTTCAGTTCCTGGGTTGTTTTTTTTAAATCTTATATAAACTAGGTGATGGTCAAGAGGCAGAAAGAAAACATTGTCTGCAGAAGAAAATCCTAATGTGTTCTCAATTTTAGGTTTCGGTGCCTCAAGGTTCCCAAGCAGTGCCCCAGCAGACCTATCAACAGCCTGTTATAATTCCCAGCCAGTCAAATCAAGGCTTGCCCACAACAGGAATGCCGGTTTACTACAGTGTCATTCCATCAGGTCAACAGAACAATTTAAGGTGCGTTTAACTCGGTTAGCTCGGATTTCTCAGCAGCTAGGCTTCCTTGCCTTGTAATAACTGATAGGATCTAGTGTAGTATTGCGTATATTAAAATGTATTTTAAAGGCAGACTTACAGGCTCTTCATTATCTATTTATTTTTGCTCTTACGCAGTTAACTAAAACCACCAGTGCTGCTTTAATTGGGACATCCTTGTGAAACTGGAAAACATTGTTTCCGTATCACTTTCAGCAATACTTTACTGTAGTTCCACGTCTTCAGTTTTCTGCGCTCCTTTTCTTACACATCAAACACCAGTGAGCTCAGCAGCAGTGCCTTTTTGCAGTAACATTTGACCGTCCGTACGCATTGGTTTTGTCAAAGATACCACTTTAATACGGTGTAGAGAAAAGAGAATTCGAATCCCAGAAAAGGACTTGACTTTCTTCCTTTCTTGGAGCTTTGCCTGGAAGGAGCTTAGCTTACTTTGTCTGTGTAGCTGACAAGGGCTGCTGGCACAAAGGTGGCTATGAAACAAGTACAGGAACTTCCTCCTATGCTTGGGTTTTATTTGATAAATAACTCCTTTTTTTTTTTTACTGACCTTGATAACAGCAGACTGGCCTACGCATACAGACCTCCCTGTGTATACATCCGCATCCCCAACACACTCTGTGTATTTGTGAGAGAACAGATAGGCAGATACCTAAAAGAATTCATTAGGATTAATGCTTGTTACAAATTTTTCTTTCTCTAGGTTTTTGAACTTACAAATGTGCATCATTTAAAAATACCTTGCTTGCAGCTTTTAAACAAGCAGCAACAGTAGGAAGCTTGCTTCAGCCTTTTGTGAGTGCAGAGACTTCAATAGTATTTGTGTTGTCGCTGCATGGCTTCATCTACTTCAGTGTGAATTCTTGTTCTTTGTATCTGAAGGTTCTTTTTATCCTCTTCTTCTGTGGCTGTATTTGAGGTTCAGTGAAGTGGTAGGTAGATATAATCCTAGACTGGTTTTGAAGTAAGTTTTGTTGCTTGATCTTTTGCGTCATTTAGAATGTCCCTCTCTTTTGAAAAGGGAAACGTTTGTTAGGAGCTCGGAGCAGACTAGCGGCTAACGACAGCATCTTGCTTTTATCAAAACAGTGATGTTGCAGCACTTTGACAGGGAAAGCGGGATGCTGTTCTGCAGGAACTGAATAGTCTCAAACCTCCAGGTCACAATTGAAAACTACGATCAGTAGACAGATGAGAAGCTATGTGAGAGCACACGTCCCATGCAGATGTAAAACCATCTGTTTTAGTTTTCACTGAGTCTTATTTGCTTTAATGGAAGGGAAGCTTTAAATTAAAATTATATCATTGAACTGCAGGACAAGGGATGGCACAAACTACTCATGACAACATAGGTAAAAATCTAAAGTCCAACAGGATTACACCTACTTTTTTTCCCCCATTTGAAGCAGTAGTGTGTTTTCCTCATTCCCTCAGAATGTTTGCTGTATCTGTTAGTACAGAAAGGAAGTATCGGTTCTATAGGCACCATTCTGATCATCGTCCACCAACCTGATGTTCTGGCCCTGGCAGTACCATCAGTCAGTGGCACGATAGAATTTGCCTATGCCTGTTACTTACCTATTTTTCTCCTGAATGCCCTGAGAAATACCTGCCATAAAAGTTACCATTTTCCTCAGTGATTTGTAGTATGTGTAGACAGCAGATGCAGCAGTTATGATTAAATAAATAAGTGTAGCATAAAATGCCAGTTAGTCATGTTCTTTTTTTATTATTATTGTTCTTACAGTTCATCAGTAGGATATTTGCAGCCTCCTGGATCAGAGCAAATACAGTTTCCTAGAACATCATCACCATGCAGCTCGCAGCAGCTTCAAGGACAGCAGTGTGCAGGTTGGGGGAATAAAGTTTTTATTGGAAGACTTCAAAAATGTCTGGCTGTTATTGTGCTGGGTGATTGGATATTTGCTATTAAGGGGCTGACTTAGAATTAACTACTGTATCGTATTTCCTTCTGTGTTCCGTTTATGAAGTTATATTGGAGGCAGGTTAACTTGACGTCTCAATTTATTTATCACTGAAAGCTTTCAAGTTATGTTCTTGGAATTCAGTAATGTCCATCGTAATGCCTTGCATGTCTGCTTGTGAGTTGGCACAGATGTGGGAGCTACGTTCTCAGCAGAATGACTTTCATCTTTACCTGAATAGTTACATGGGTCTAAAAAACTTGTGATTTGGATTTACATTTGACAAAATAAAAGCAAGGTACATTTTGGAAGCAGCATACTTGGCTCTTCTACTCAAGCAGCATTCTAGATTTCGCTTAATGGAATAGGAGTAGTGATTTTTCTTAAGGCTTCTTGAGAAGAGGGTGAAAACTGTAAGTGTTCTGGGTTTGGATAGAGAGGAAAGGGAGATTTTTGACCTGCTGAAAAGCTCGATGAAATACTCCTAAACTGTGTGGGGGTGTTTTGTTTTTGTTTTCTATGGTAGCCTTATTTACTGCTCTTACTTTCATAGTTTATAGCAACCATTCAAGTCAGAAGCCATCACCTCCTACATTATTGCCACCTTCATCAAAGTCAAAGCCACAACAGGCTGCTTCCATTGTGCACTACAGCATAGTTTCTCCACCCTCATCATGTAAAAGCTCAGCTACTGGTCTTTCCATCATGCAACCAATAAAAGGTATATTTTATTGGGATTTTCATCTAAGCCATTCTGTCTAGAAACCTGTTGTAAATTATCAGATGATTTCATGGCTAACTGCTAGAACAACTGCAACTTGAGTGCCATCTCTGCGAGTACTTGTAACAACCCTAGGTCAGTCACCTAGATTCCACTACAGATGTGGTGTTTTCTTAGGAACATTTAAGATATTCTTAGAGCCTGTTTATTAGTAAATAGATAGCAGGCAGTGAAGTGGCAAGAGAACTGGGTTAGCAGTGTATTTTAGTTCATGGGCATGTTTGGTTTTGTTTCCATTTTGCTCCAAGTTTGTTTGGCTTTAATTCTGGAGGGCTGTCATTTCAAGATACCTAAAATCAGGCTCGCACGAGTTTGTTCTTCTGCCCTCGTAATCTGTCCTGGTAGTGTGGGTTTTATGCAGTTTTGAAGGCCTGATTCAAACCTGTTCAACTGTGATTTAAAGCAGTTTGGGGAAGGGGAAAGCCCTCTGACATAGGTAGAACAAATTTTGCGAGAGTAAAGAAAAGCGTGCATTTCAGCCAGTGGCACTGAGATGATGAATCAAGGCCACTGAGGTAAGGACAATGAGGACATATGCAGACAAGCAGCAGAGTTAGGTTTATTTTCATTTGAAAAACTCATCGAGGACCAGACTGCAAATCTGGGAAGCCTTTCAGGGATTTCTTCTGGGTTTCCCTTCTCCTGGGTTTTGACAGGTGATGCAATGTCTGCAAACTGACTTACACATTCTATGACACTTTCTTCAGCATACTTGTTTAGGAAAAGAATGCCATTTATTTCACGTACTGAAATGCTGTGGAACTAGGAGTAGTAGAAAGAGCAAGTATTTCTGGATGTACAAAGTTTTCTTTTGCAGTTTAAATAGCATTTTCAGACTGACTGTATTTTTAGAAATGGTGCAGTAGATGGTTTCAGAAGACAGGCGTGTTTTTGTTGGGTCTTCACTTGTCACAGAACTGAGATCAGTCAAGAGAGTGGAGTGCTGCAGAATAAAATGCTGTAATATTACAAAACTGTAAAATAAGTAGTGCTTATAATATTTATAAATATATGCATAAAATGTTAACATGAAACCAATTTTCTTGTTTAAATGTAGTGTGTGTACACAGATGTTTGTCTGGTACATCTCAGATTTACGAATAGGGATTATGTTAAGTTTATGGCTTTACCACCTGGAAGCTGCTGTGTTATGTATTATTCTGACTGTGTGGCAGATACCCACAAACAGTTATATTTTATTTTTGCTGCGCAACAAAATAGAAATATGTGCCATGTGGCCCTTATTAGGGACAGAGCAGGGACTCTTAAATTTATATCCTCTGCTGAAGTTGGCCAGATATCTGCTGCTTCCATTTCAGTCTGTAACACATGGGTAGAACTTTTTGCCATTAAAAAGAAAGTATAGATGTGAAAACATTACTATTATTACTTTATTTTTGTAAATATCAATATAGCGACTACTTCAGAATACAGTTTACAAGAGCTAATATAGTTTTAATATGAGTTCCTTATTCTACATTGTTTGGTTTGCTTTTCAAGAGAGACTGTTTCTTTTTGTGGAGCCCAGGGGTAATGAAAACCCATTTTGACAAATAGCCCATTTTAAAAAATACAAGATGAATGCATTTTATGATCTGTATCTGACTGCTCCTAACTGATGCTGTGACGTAGGTAGTAAATTGAGAGGCCTGTAGGTCCTGTAGGTGGGTGATTAAATGATTTAATCATGGTTTCTGAGAAGCGCTGTAAACAGTGGGTAGAGTAGGGAAGGAAATTGCAAACAACCATTTACAAGTAAACAGGACATTGTATGAATTACCTGGGACAGATCCAGGTCAAAGGGGGAAGACAGCTTCTCTCTGGGGCAGCCTCTGGTCACGCCTCCTCATGCAAAAACTCATGGAGCAGCATCAGCTACTTGGCTGTTCTGCCCTGGCTTGGGCACTCCGGTGGCTACCACAGCAGCTACGGGACGCGGGGATCCATCTGCAGTCTCTGCCCAGAAAAACGTTCCTATATGGAACTTTTAACTGAGGGTAATTTTGCCTCAGACTAAAGATTGATTCCAGGTCTTTCTGATGTATGCCATCGTATTGGAGAAAACATTTTGAGTCCATATTGCTGTGTATCATGTAAAACTAAATAGGTAACTTCTATTTTTAAATAAAGCATATTTTTACTTAACATCACATGTTCTTCAATATGTTGCTCTGACAGTAACTACAGTGAATGTTGAATACTTTCAACTATTATTAAATAGAAGGATTTATTTCAAAAATATTCTCAATAATGAGTTTCAGTGGCTCCACTATCTTTTGTAGTTCTGGAAAGCCCTCTAAGATAGCTCTCACAGATTTATCTGATAGTGAGGATATAATTGTACAGAAGATACTGCTCTAGTTTTCTAGGATTCAGCAGCTTCCTTAGCAAAACATTCATTATGCTATTTCTCTTTTTTAAATTCATGTCTGTGCTGCTAAAATGGAAATGTATGATGAACTGACTGTAGCCTGCCGATTCCTTGTCTTGCAGCGGTAGCACCACCACCAGGTGGGGGAGTAGTAATGATGCAGCTGAATATACCTAACAACGCTCAGCCTCGGAACCATTCCCCTCCACAGTGGAAACAGAATAAGTATTACTGTGATCATCAGAGGGGACAGAAGTCCACAGAACTTAGCACTTTAGACAGTGCTGCACAGGTACAAGGTTTTTGCTTTGTTTTCCAGGATGACTTAAAATTTGCATAAATTGCGTCTTTGCGTGTTTTTTCAAAAGTTCTTTTTGGGGAATAAAAACCTGCTCCGATAGTACTTAATTTAGCTATTTTAACTTTACTTCAGTCTTTGAATGCTGTCTGTAGGTGCTGTTTAGCTTGTTCAGCTAGGCACTTTTTAAAACCCTAACCTGTTGTTTATTCCAGTTGCAGCATAGTCCTCAACTAGGTAGTCCTGTCACCTCACCGGCCCAATCACCAGCACCAGCTCAGCTACCAAACATGAAGAACATCCGTCCCACATTAACACCGCTTTCTATTGTGTCCCAGTTTTCTAGACCTTTTGTCCCTGGACAAGGTATATTTTTTATAAAATGTGTGGGTGTTTTTTGTTTGAATGTTTTAAAATACAAGTTATATGGTCATCAAAATTATCCACACAAGCATCATGTAAAATTTCACCTTATGTCTCTGTGCTGACACCATCCCCTGTGTTCTCAAAAGCTTTTGATCTTCTTGTTGTTGTGAGAGCCTCTACAACCCACTAGCATTCTCGTATGTGAAATTCCCTGTTCCAGCACTGAAAATATTAATGAAATGTTTGATATAATTTAGCTTCAAGCTTTAACCATAAATCTAGAACTTGACACACGCTGTCATAAAGGATGCAATTTTAGAGCTACAAAGGTAAAATAAATAATGTGGGACTAGCTGATCTTAATACATTAGATGGGAGTTTTGGGGGAAAGGATAAGAAATGCGATGTTGAGATGAGTGTTCTGTCCGACTCACTTATTCATGATGCACTGAATCAAACCACAGCCTAAGCTGTGTTTTTGATTTTTGATTCCTCTGCAGGAAAAACTAGCATGATGGGACTTACAGCTTCAATCCAATACTGTTGTGACTTCAATTTGTATTTCAAATAGTACCCACCAAAGACAGAAAAAAGACAGAAAAAATTCCTTGTAGGATAATTTCAATCCTCTGCTGCCATGTTAACAGAAGAACAGAAAAAGGGCATTTTCACTGAGATGTGATAGTTGATAAAGACAAATGATAAAATGATAAAAATGATAAAAAACCCCCTTTTATCAGTGAGCAAAGACATCCTGGTATAGTTCCCAAACTCAAAATTAATGGGTCTGTTTTACAGAAAGATTTACTTTGAAGCAACACTTAGAGAAAATTCTGTGTGTCTTTCCTATTAATAAAGAAAACCTTTATTTTCTTGTCTGTCTTACCTTCTGCATAATGACCTTTGTAATTGCTTTTGTCATTGGTCCTTCCAATGACCTTTGTCATTGCTTTGTATTCCAATATTGTAAAAATTCCAGGTTGCCCGTTGTAAAGTATCCCTCTCAACTTTCTTAATCTTCTGTGATTACTAAAAACTTCTATTCCATTGTCTTCGTGAATCCTTGGAGCAAACAGACATGTAAAGATGTACCTGGCACTAATCAGGGATATAACCATGAAAATGATTAAATTAGTACACTGAGAGGAGCTTTAGCCTTATTAAGCGCACTTTGAAATGAGAGGATTTAGATAAGACTGCAATGAAGAAAAACTTGTAGTGTGTTTTTCGGTATAATCCTTAACTGCAAGAAAGCTTGGACCTTTTCACCTTGTGATCAGTGCGTGACTGACATTTGTTTAACCATGCCAGATCTTACTGTGTTAGCCTAGCCAAATACACTGCTTTGTGCATAGTTACTCTGCTTTCTCTTCTGTGTAAAGCATACATGGTAAGAGGGACTTGGAGGAAGATTTCGTGTAGCAGAAACCCTTCTAATTACCTTTCTTTTTAAGGAGATGCCAGATACCCATTGCTTGGCCAACCCCTGCAATACAATCCACCATCTTTATTACGTGGACAAGTAACAAGCCAACAGGTATTAAAGAGAACAAACTCCTGGCAACATTTTAAAAAAAAAAACAATTCAGGACTAACATTATAACCACTGTGAACAGGGAAATATGTTATTGCATTAGAAAAGTAATTGAGTGGAAGGTGCTTGCTTTCTAGTAACGGTTCCATTCTGTGTTGATACTTCCCATTGTTCTTGTTTGTTGTATTAAAAACAAAAAAAACTGAGAAACATTTTCCTGAAATTTTAGCTTTAGGCACGGTGTAGATTGTGGTGGGGTTTTTTAAGCAATTCACCAGCAGTTCCAAAAATCAGAGAGAACGCTTGCTAAAAGGATTTTGTTTTATTTGAATAACAATTTCAAAAAAATAAAATACATGTGGGTATTTCTAGACAAAGAGTGGCTTTGTTTCTTGTAAGAGAAACAAAACCAAAATATTAGTGTTAGCAAAAATAAACTGTTTTGCTATCTATTTTACCTTTGGGGGCAGACACACAGACCCCCTAGCTCTGCCTTGCTCAGTTCTATCCAAGATCAACCAGAAGATGTGATGGATGGGGGGGAGGGGGGTGCAGCAGGTGTTTTCTTGCAAGAAGATTTAAGGTGATTTTTTTTTTTTTTTTCCATCACCTGCTTCCTTTTTTCTGACGCCAAGGACTGAATGTGCCTGTAGGATTGCTAACTCCAAGATTAAAACTGGACATGAAAATCTATTCTGTACCATGGTAGCACAGGTTATATTCCAGACATTCCTCTGCACCTTTTTTCACTGAGCTAACCTAGAAATTTTAAGCTATTGATGCACTGTCATTAAAGTACATCATTTATGTCAATCTTTCCAGTGTCAGCCTGGAAACAGACATGGAAACAAGGGAAAGAAGCCAGCAAAGAAGGCTGCTTCAGCAGATCTTGGTGCAGGAGAATCAGGTATGAAATTGCTGATTGACACAGTCAGTCCTCCAACAAAATGAATTACGGTGATGGGCTGGGAATGTGACAGGAAAAGCACAAGTGAGACAAGGGCCGGAGTGAAGGGTAATTGGACAGAAATGGCAAACCCTGGAAACATAAGGATAGAGAGGAAGACTTGATTAGGAAAGAGGGGAAGAGGGAGGTTAAATGAGAAAAGTGTTGTTATGAAGGCTGGAGAAAAAGCAGATCAGGACTGGACAGTACCAAAACGAAAAGCAAGCTTCTCTGTTTACTGGACGTAAGTTCTATGATAGTGTTACACTAAATATTGTTATATTAAATACACATACTCCAGTCCTTTTACTTGCATGAAATGTGAAATCAAACACAAACCACAAATCAGTCTGTGCTTCTTTTTCTTTCCAATACAAATAAGCACGCGGATTTGGGTAACATAGAGATCTACAGATTAGCTCCTTGGAGTTGGTCAAGATGTCATCCAGATAAAAACCTGACATCATCTATCTTCGTATCTTTACTGGAAATAATTTTTATTGCAAGTGTTACCTACTGTCAACCCTTTGCAGAAAGTTACAGATAAATCAGCTTTTCCTAACACTTTGCTGGAGAGGATTTTGGGAGGGAAGAGTAGTTTTTTAACACAGTGATGCGTGCAGTTAAAAGGCGAAGTCAGTGAGATGCTGTAGTGAGTTCTCAAATCTGCTGCAAAATTAGGTGTTATTTTATTAGTTTTTCCCCTCTCTTTTGAGGGCCCTCTCTGTATTCACAGCTTTTATTTGTATGCTTGTAGCTGCAAGCAGTGCTAAATGTGAAAGCAATCGGCTCTCTAGAATACTAGAAATGGAATGCCTTGTGTATTTGGTATCGGCCAGCTGGAGATACAATTATGAAATAACTTCCATTGTGTTTGTTGTATTGCTAAGCACAACACCAATTCTGATTCAGTGTTTTTCTTGTTTCAGTTGTGGGAAAAGTTCTAGAAATTACTGAACTGCCAGAAGGCATAACTCGTGTGGAAGCAGAAAAACTATTTGGAGAACTTTTAAAAGTTGGTGCCAAGATCCGGTGGCTAAGGGATTCGCAGCGTCTACAAACACAGCAGCAGCACCATCGTCGTTACTGTGGCAATGGAGATAGTAGTGTGAACACTGAGCCATCCAAACCTAGTGACTTGGCTTCCACTTACACGGTTCTAGCTACTTTCCCTACAATGTCAGCTGCTCAGAATGCGTTGAAGAAGCAAAGCAGTACCTCAGTGAACAAGTTCAGGCTGAGAACAAGCAAGAAGCACTACGACTTTCATGTTCTGGAAAGGGCTAGTTCTCAATAGCGGTTACATCAGTGGACACTCAGCCTTTACTACTTCCATGTCCTCCTCTCCTTGATTGGCTTGATGTGATGGGGTTTCTGTTCTCTTCATAGAGACTCCTGGGATGTTTGGTCATATGACATTAGCCACTGAAGAATAAATAACCCCGTGATCCAGCAAGAAAAAAATAAAATACAGAGTTAATCCCAGACAACAGCAAGGAATCATCTTTGAGACAGGCAGCTTTCTACAAGGAATGCTGTTGGAATGCCCCCTACTTTTATAGTAGTTTTGTTTTATATTTTTGAATTCTTGTATCGGATCCAAAGTTCTATTGTACAGCAAACGTTCATAAAAATCCATATTCAGATTTGTATTTTATAATCCCTTTTCACAGCCAGCACACAGCTGTCCATTCCAAGGCAGGAACCTGAGGATTGGTGGAGGGGAAAAGAGAACCATTTTCAAGCAATTACACTCATTTTCTAGTAAACTACCCCAAATCTTCAAGTTAACCTGTTCTTTGTCCCTTGTATTTTTGCTTTTCTTTTTTAAGGAAAAAAAATGTAATTTTAGTAACTAACTCCTTAGATGGTCATTTTCTTTTGAGATTCATTCAAGCAATGTCAAAAGAAATTACAAGTAGCTTGTACCCTTGAAGGATTTGCTTCTGATCCAACAACTTTAATAATTATTTGAGGGGGAATATGAATAGGTTATGAAGAATGTTCACTGAATCACATTTTAATATTTCTTTTTAGCAAAAGCGTGAAGAAACTAAAATGTATCTTCACAAGTGACAAAATGTTTGCACTTTAATTGTGTTCCCACCAGTATGGATCTCTTTCTCTTCCTTTTCACGCTAAGATAATTGTGTTTGATAAGTGCTGGAAACCTTTTTAATGGTTTAATTTTTCATCATTTGCAGATGCTCACTGGACATTAAAGATTCATTGCACATAAAAGAAACAAACTTTTTTCAATTTGTGTAATTTGCAAGGCTGTACAATGTGTGCTGATGCAAGCCTTTTTCAGTTCAAGAAAATAAATGTTTACAAACACAAACTTTTTCAGTGCACTTGTTTAAACTTCTAGGAGTCTGCTGAAACCTGGATGGACACACATTAATGGTTTGGATCCCTTCAAATGTGAGAAAAGAACTTAAAAATAACACAAGTACTAGTCCTTTTCAAAGAACCACTATCTCTGTTCCTCTTCTTGAAGCGTTTATTTACATATCCTGCCCTTCATCATTTTTCAAGTGTTTCCCTATATAAGTAAAGAGAGAGAGAAATTGATCAGAGACCATAAGGGACTACTCCTGGTTTTTTATTTTTAGCCCAGGTTCTGATTTTCTGTAGGTAAAATTGTTCCCTTCTTAAGGCTTTTTCTTGATAAAAGATCACTTGTAACTTCTGTAAGTGGAAACTCAAGGTAAACATTATGTTTAAAAACACATTTTACAGAGGAAAAGTAAAGAATTTAGGTGCCCACACCAGCATTGATTTTCATCTTGTATACAAAAAAATCCTATCCCTGAACAACCAAACATAAACATGTGAAGTGGCAAGAGCAGTCCTATGCACGTTTAATTCTTAAATCCTTCATGTGATGAACCACAGTACTTGCAAGCAAACTGGCATGTCTGGGAATAATGTATTCTAACAAATTAGGTATATGGGACTTGATTCTGCAAAATGCTGTAGTGACAGGTATTTACGTGACTAAAGGTAAACTTGCACTCAGATGTTCCCCTAAAACACAGGGGAAAATGTTCAGCTTCAAGCCCCTAGCCAACAGACTGATCTACTTACCCGTGTCTGCTTTTCTAAAAGGGTGGTACTTCTAGGCATTTGAGTTCTTATGCTACTACTTGACTGAATATACTACTTGAATGAGGCGATAAATTTCTTCCTCCTGAGGCTGGTTGTGGGTACAGTAAACTACAGCAATCCAAAGATGTTACGAACCCCAGTTTATGCAGATTATAATATTCTTCTCTGAACAGCACAGAGATAACACGGCTAACGCACAGGTTCTGTTACTGCCTCTTGCCAATTTCCAGTGCTAGTTTAAGATTATGGTTTTAATCCTGTAAAGTAATTAACATATTAAAACGTTTAATGACAGGTGTCACAGCCCAGAGAGCCAGCTGCCTCCTGTGGCTAACACATTCCAGGACAAGATTTTTCGTAGGTGTGTAGTTAGTATCTGAGAGCTTCCACCTATTCTGAACAACCCAAGAACTAAATCTAACATCAAATCAAGCGGCTTCCAAAGGATGCTGCATGACTTAATTCATTTAATAAACTTTCCCCATAATAATCAAAGAGAAGAAAATGTAATGAGGATAGAGGTAAGCAGGGAGAACACAAGCAATCCAAACAAAAGGAGGGGACGGATACATGGATTAGGCACAAGGCCCAGCAAATATTTAATTCTTATCAAGTCAGTTATAAATTTAACTGAAAATTGCGCTAGAAGAAAAAATTTGAACATTTAATAAGCTAGTTGTATTCTAATCCCAAATCTGATACTTGCCTACAATTACTGCTGGCAGGTTACCCTTTCTGAGTGTTTTCCTCGGCGTTAAACAGGGGCAGTCACTTTTTTTTGATCTGGGTGTGCCGATACCAGCAGGACAGATGCAATTAACAAGACTTTGAAACCATTAAAGTCTGATGTCTACGATGGGCACAGAATTCACATATTTCTGCTTTACAATCTTGTTCACTCCTGATTTTGTGCTATTTCATACAGTCCTTAGTAACTGCACAGGGCCTAAACTCATCTAACCAAGATCATTTGCACCTTCCTGGCTTTCGCACTTCTGCCCTTTATTGGTTCCTTAAAACACACAAACCATGGGACTGTGTACAAAACCCCTGGAACTAGATTGGTTCCATAGATTTGCATCATGTTCTAGAAAGCAAATAAATGCACTTTATGGCATAAAATAGATGTATGTAAAGCTAGAATTCCCAAGTGTTCTCAACAAATTTTCTAGCACTCCAGTGCTATTTGAGCTTCCTGTCATTTAATATTAAAGCCATTTTTAAAGCAAATAGTGGCAAAAGGAATTAAGCCAGGACTTAAATTATAGTGCAGTAATTTAATACATTACATTTGGTTGGGAACATGTCTCATAGCGTTTAAGGCTGAGGAAAAAGCACTGGAAGAATAACCAGAAAAGCCAAATGGATCTGGCTGTTACCTACTCCACCAAAGGATACTATTTCTTGATTTTAATTTTTAACACAGTTACATTACTGTGTAAAATGCATCCCTGAACTGTGAACAGATTCAATGTTATTTGTGGTAGTACAGTGAAAAGGATAATTCAAACTCAAGGAAACAAATTCAAGCTCCATACTCTGGGAACACTGGAAACCACATGGCCCCGAGGCTGGATTTGTGTAGGTCATAGCAGCACAGCTGGGAATCTACTCACAGCCTCCACACGGCTGCCAAACTGCAGCCTGCGTGCTGCATGTGTCCCTAAGACTGGATTGGTATGAAGTGAAACATTGGCAACAGGCATCTTGCATCTTACCTGAGGCTCCTCCCTGAGCAAATTTAACTTCCCATAATCTGAAATCCTTTTTCACGCACACGCACTTAGAAAATGACGTATGAAGAAAAGCAGCAGAACACCTACAAAGAAAGCAACCTATCTAGCATGGTGGTGTACTGAAGACTGTAGTGCTGAGGTGTTTCTACTGGCAACCGTCCCTAATCGGACTGGCCTTTTGTAGAACACGCATTACGTTTGAAGATTTAGGTGGCACAGGACAGTGGTTTGTAGATGGGAGTTCAGTTCTGTCAAAGCACAAGAATAATTCTTTAGCTTGATGAATCAAGTGAGGTACTTCACTACGCGACATGCCTTTCACAGAGTGACCCTTTTTTTGTCCTGCACTATTCAAATAGTTCTATATGCTTTTCCTATCTAGTAATGCAAGCCATTTCCCTCTCAAGGTGGAATAAATATTCTCCTGCTATGACACTGTTTTGTGCCTTAGAACTTCACATTTGACGTGTTTGTTGTTTTGAGTTAATCTTGTGCTAACTTGTTTGGATGTCTGAAAGGGAGCCATAATTAAAATTGCAAGTAACTACTTCTATAAATAACTATTTTAGCTCCATGACATTTTTCCCCCTATAAAATCGGTGTGGGCTGTAATTTCCTGTATTTAGCCCTGAGGCAAAGAACGTTTACATAAAGTTTTGGAGAAAAATTATCAAACCACTTTTATGTTCAGGTCATGAAAAATTACTGTAGCAGGAATTTTTATATATTTCCACCTGAGAAAGGACTAATTTCAATCCCTTCGATGTTTCTACATCTCGGTCTTCATGAAGGTTGATGTTCTGCCTCTATTTGATGCCCTGCTGCTATTCACATTTAAAACATTTTGGGTTTGGGTGTTTTTGGCTATTGATGTCAACAAGCATAAACGTAAAGTGCACAATGCCCATGTGACTCCACTTTGGAAGCCTTATTTCTTGGGTCTAGATCAGAACCCTTAAAAGGGCCTAACTTCCAAAACATTCTGAAAATTAAGTTCCTTTAAGTTCTTATTCTGGAACCTGAGACCAAAGTCTATTCACATCTGGAAACTTCAGATGCAAGGTCCAGTGTGAATAAAGTTGCCTCTGAAAATGTACAGCATTCTGTTCTTACCACCGCATGTGTGAGCTTCCTTTTAGTTCAGTGTCTGCCTCATGTGTTTAGCCTTGTAGGGCTGGAGTCTGGACCTGACCCTGTCTGGCAGCCCCTTATTAGCAAGGTTTGTTTTTTACCCTGCTTGTAACTACTTGACGTTTTGCAATGTTTGCCGTTTGTCAAAAATTGTCAGGTTGAAAGTGGATGACGCTTACAAAATGAACATTTGGTCCAGGGCACGAACACTTTAGTGTTTGCTGCTTTTTTTCATGTTTTAGTCTCGCTTGTAAAGCACACGAGCCTAGTCATCATATGGGATGCATGCAACTGCAATGAACTGTTCTGCACTGCGGAAGAGAAACCTGAATGTCAGATAAAGACTAGTGCTGTAAACCAAAGAACTATATAGGAAAATCTGTATGTTGCTGATAGGTGTACGCTTTTAAAACTGGTATAAACTATAAAAATAAACTGTGCTGCTGTGGATGACGCTTAACAGTGAGGTTTATTCTTAATTCAGTTCCCACACCCCAGTTAACTGAGAATCTGAATTAGACTAAGGATTGATGAGAATACACCACGCTGACAATAGTGAAATTTTTCAGACGTGGGTGCAACAGAGGTGGAAAGCACGCTAGAAGCTGGCTGCAATATGGACTCGCTTCAGCCCTAAGTGATCAGTTACATTTCAGTTCCCAAATTACTCGACAGCTAACTTCAGGAAAAAAAAAGGCAGCAATATTGCACATCATGCTGGAATTACAGAGGACCTCAGTCTGAACTTGAGAGGGGCGTCCTGCTTCTTTCTAATATCTTAACTTTTGCACTAGTTGGAGAGTTAATTAGGCAGACTGATATGCAGCACAGCCTTGCCCTTCTTACAGTTTCCAAAGTAGTTACTCTAAGAAACAGCATTACTAAGTGTCCTATGATAGTCTATCACACTGATTTATACATACTAGAAAATACAATTGAGCTTGTCTCCATGTTTACTCAAATTTGTTGCCTTTTTACTTGGCTTAAACTGATACTTTGATTTGTTAATGAACCATCGGTTAGCATGAAGCAACAGTGCAACTAAAAAAAGTAATTCACTAATAAAAATATTTTCCTTTTTAATCCAAGTAGATCTGTGCTGTTTTGGGGGGGGATTAATCTCTTGACACGTAAATGACTGCCTTGCATTGCTTCCCGTACTGATTGCTGAATTTGGTTTTGTGTATTCATTTTAACAATTTCCACAAGAGTAATAGATGTAATACATACACACCAAACTTGCCAAAGTCAGCCAGGGACTTGGCAGCACACCAAGGAACTGAATTCCAGGTAATGCTTCAGCTATCAAATTATTTTATTTCCCAATAAAACTTTCTGCTTACTAGTTACCCCTCCTTTTTCCTAGGCCTACAAATTGAAAACCTCTGCTGTTTTCCAGGGACACCTGCTCTAGGGGCTCTCACATCAATTACAGCAGCAGAGGCACATGCAACAGCAGCAACGCAGTGACCCTACAGTTAGAGAATTATACTTTTAAAACTGTAATTATTTGAGAATGCAATACAAATACAGTTAGAGAATTATACTAATACTAGTATAATAATTAGTAATTATTAGTTAATAATTATACTATTACTAAGACTAATTAATAATTAAGACTAATTATTATAGTCTATTATATAGAATAATTATTATATACTAGAATAA
>Ga0181612_144911_pt1 | contig 27010 bp, 13 predicted proteins | sample HoacroProtozoa21_FD_119630 | JGI IMG/M metagenome (GOLD analysis project Ga0181612, IMG submission 119630) | Hoatzin crop microbial communities from Cojedes, Venezuel. Combined Assembly of Gp0051906, Gp0051904, Gp0051908
AGTGCTTTTGTGTGGAAAGATTAGAGAAGTTGGCACCGGAAACCTGAAGCTGGAGGGGTGGTCATGGCTCCATCACTCTGCTCGTGAAGCTGAACTCTCCGACATCCAGGTCCAGCTCATCCAGGTTCACCCGATGCTCATACTGTGGAAATGTGAGTCAGAATCAGTCTGAGGACTCCTACCTCCTGTACTCACCCTAATCAGCTCTTTTTCCCTGAGCTGTATGACTTCACTATGGGAGGTGAGTGCATATGTGTGTGTGGAGTGTTAAAGCCTTTACTTTGCTGGCGATACATAGTTGTATCTTTTCGTTTGTTGCTAAATAGAGTCACAGATGGGGTCTTTGTGTTTCCTCATGTGATCAGAAGCAATCAGGACACTGTTACCAGTTACCCTAGAAAATACAGCATTGCTTCCTCTCCTGCCCTGCTAGTAGGAATATACATCACTTTCAAATCTACTGATGATATAAGCAATTGCATGATGTTTGGAGACCTGAACTGAAAGTGTTTTCAGAGGAATTTCTGGCCTCTGAATGAAGACTTTTCAGCAATGACTTTCCCCATAGCAAAAGGTGTGAATATACAGCACCCTTAATGCTGCATTTGTTCAGTACCTTCAGCGGTTTGCTGCAGTGTTAGCCAGAGTGATGTATAATGTTGCTAGAGGAAACCAAAGTTCCCACACAAATGATGACTCTTTAGCACAGACATAGGCAGCTTAAGGTTTTGAAATGCAATTTAACATTAGCTGCTGGTTTCTGTTGACCCCTCGTACTCTCTTGGAAAAGAAACAGAGCTCATAGAAATACTGCTTGTGCTACAGGGAAAAGTAGTCCCCTGAAACAGGGAGCTAGCCTTGACTTTCAGTGCTCTTCCTTTTTTCCTCTCTTAAGCCAATCACCACACAAATTATTTCCCTGTCACTTTCGGAGTCACGTATTTCATATCACTTGAAGTTTGCAGTCGTAGGTGAGAAAATAAAAGAACTAACTGTAAAAAAGGAAGAGGGCAGAGAGCTCTGAAGCAATTTATTCTCTCAAACTTACAGAGAGCAGAGATTTTTTTAAGGCAATTACAGAAGCGCAAATTGGTTTGTAGTTCTATAGAAGAGGAATGATTAAGGTCCCTCTTTCAATTTTCCTGTGTTTTAAGTCTTGGTAAAAAGGTTTTACTTGTTTGGATCCTGAGGAATGGCACTGGTTTTCTATATGTGCGGCCGGTTGTTTCCCACCTCACATCTCCCACCTTCCTTCTGCTGGCTTTTCACTGCAACCTAACACAAAGAATATGTCAGCTGGTATAGCTGCATGAAAATTAGACAGTGACCAGATGTCATCCCCACTGCTCAGTCTTTCTAGTACGTTCTGGTAATGTCTTTTGTTTTGCTTTATTAAGGCAGACAAGGTTATAAATGCTTCTTAGGGAAAAGGTAAATAACAACTCTGACTTGAAATGGATAGCAGGAAAGGGCTCAAAATAGCAGAAACTGCTGCTCTGTTCTTCTGAAAAATCTGAGGAAGAAAAGTAAAACAGTTGCCAAAAATACCTATGCAGCAGACGTGTGTTTCTATAGACAATATTGTAGACAAGTATTTTTGGAAAGGACACTACACCTACTTTTTAAATTATACATATTACATATAAATACACAAACATAACTATAATTATTTATATACAATGCCAAAATAGATATTTGACAATACAGTTGCATTATGCTGGAAGCCCTCACTTGTAATTTTCTAGATCAGATGGCAAACAGGTGCCAGATGCTCCAAGTTCCAGTTGTGGATGGGGAAATGATGGACTATTGTTATTTTTCTACAGATAAACAGAACATTTTATTTTGGAGTTTTAATCTATGCTTTTCAATTATGTTTTGATGTAAGCATTGTTTCATATCCTTCCTAAGTAAGTATTTGTTTTTTTTGACTTCATTAATAAAACAAGTCTCATATGAACAACATGCCCATCGGGCAAAAGGGATGAGGAGTGAAGATGTGGAGGCACACTTGCACTTCTGCTAGACACTCACACAATATTCAAATCAGGTTAGCGTCATATGGAAGTAGATATCTAAATCTTGAACTGATAAATAACTGTCTAATTACTAGAGTTCAAAGTGTAATGGGAAGGAAACTCCTCTACTTACATATTGTGTCCTTCCCAAAGGCTGTATAGGGATTAGTTGCTGGCCAAAGCCTCTTTTTACAAATCCCAATTTTACAAATAAAGAAAAGACAAAGCCTGCTGGGCCACTGAGTCATGATGTGAAAAGTCACAGACATAAAGACAGGCTTTATCAGTTGTAAGCTAGTTGCAGTGAAATGCCTCAGAATATTCATGTTAAAACAGAAGAACAGGTTACAGAATGGCAGTGAAGAGAGCATGGTAGATAATTGTTGAACTTCAATATGAAACAAAGGCCAAGGGTATAGCAAAAGAGAAACAGCTAGTTTTACATATGCTGATAGATAAAAAGATGCCTTCAGGATTGCCTCTACTACCAAAAGAGAAATCTAGTTCCTCCTCTGCAGTGTTAATAACATCCTACTCCCGCACCGGTGCTAATGATGTAAGGATTCCTAGCCAGGGAGCATTGATATCATTCTATTTCGGCATGCCAAGGTCTGTGTTCATTGAAACAAGGCTAACTATTAATCATTGCTATGCCTGTGCTTCTGTACAGTTTATAATTCACTGAAAAAAAGTAGCATATGGTGGATAATATTTTCCAATTACTTTAGTTAAACAGTGTAAAACAAATGTAAGAGATAGTGCTTCCTGTTGCAGGATGCAACACATCCCCATTTACAGACAGTCTGGGAAGAAATAAATCCTGGGACAGATGTTCTAATATAGTTGATTTAAACATTTTGTGGCTTAAGATAACCTGTTCTGCATCCTCTGATAACTGGCTGTTATTTACTTCCAGTCTCAAGACTTCCCCCTTATACTGAGAGATTTTCATACCCTCTACCGGGTCAGGTTGTCTCTTGGCATTCATTAGTTATTGCAGCTTTAATTAGGAACAAATTCTTGTTCTGCATCACAAATATCCTCCAACTACTAAGAACCAACTTGTATACCTTCACAATCATTTCAGAATCATTAGTGCTTGAAACAGTATTTCTACATTTATTGCCAGGTGGTGTCAGCAACAGACAGGCTCTTTGATCAGCTACACCTGTACCTACAATATTTTTCCTCCTTCACATTGCCACATTCATGTCTTTGATTTTGATTTCCAAGATGTACTAGTAAGACAAGGAAGAGAAAGTCATTCACATTTTACAACACATGCAAACAAATGTGATTTGTTTGCATTCACCTCCTAGGCTCTCTTTTTTTTCCAGCTGACAGCATCCTCCTGAGGAATGTTGTCAGGTGCAGTGAACCAGGTCTAAAATGCCAGCAAGAATGCATGAAATAAAAGAAAGAAGAGAGACAGAGAAAACTGCTGAAGAGAAAAGTAAGGCTTGTCTTCTTTCTTCTCTTCTCCTCAGAATTTTGGACATCAAAGAGGGTAAGTGCCAAAAATTTAAAATTATTAATAGTATGTGAGCTTGATCATTACAAAGTAAATGGAACTGCTTGCCTAGAATTTGGCCACTATCAAAACTGCACTTTAATACTGTTATAAATATGGCCTGAATTAGTTACTGTTAGTATAATGCTACTGTTACATGTGTAGCATGTTATTATGATTTTTATGATGTGTTTTGGCAAGGGGGTTGGACTAGAAAACCCACAGAGGTCCCTTCCAACCCTGAACATTCTGTGATTCTGTTATTATCCTTGCTGACATGTTATTATCCTTGTGTGCAGGGCCTGATCAGGCTTTTCATAAGCAGAACTTTCTTGGATTGCAGCAGCAGTTTTGCGTGTTGAAAATTTCATGTACAGAAACAGAACTGTACAAGCTGGGGAGAAGGTAGATACTTAACAGAGACAGTAGGAGATATGCAGATGTAATACAGTCCCTTGAACCATCTGTACTGATTGATAGCCCCTAAGTGGCATTATGCAGCTCAGACCTCCCTGTCTTAGGAAGTGCATTTGCAAATGGGTAGAAGGGAAGCTGTTTACTTGGAAGGGAGGAAGGGACATTTCATCCCTTGTGAGAGATCTTGAAAAATTAAAAGGCATTAAACAGTCTGATATAACCACCAATAAAATTTTAATTAATGAACAACTAGACGAACTAAATTACACTTTTTGAAGTTTTGCTTTATCTTGTGTATACCTTTGTAAAAGGAAGGAAAAGCTTTCCAAACTTCTTTCTTACCTACTGCAATATATTTGGTTTATTAATGAAGTATAGCTGGTTTAGTCTGGTGCTTTTGTTTTGAGAAATTTAAAACTAGATGTCAGTGGCATGAGGTTTATTAAGTCCACTTCCAAATTTATTTAGTGGACATTTTTACTCGAAGTATCTGTAGTGATTGATGATATTGAGGTGAGCTTAAAAGAAAAAAAGAAGATAAGAAAAAACATCTAGGCATATGTAGTAAAACTTAAGTGAATGTTACATTTCTATGCCCTAAGCTGTATTCCATGAACTTTTTTATAATGTGAATTCCTAAACCTGGATGCCTGTGAACTCTCAAAGCATCTCAGCCTTGAAAGCCCACTTTTCATACCTAGATTTACATCTAGTCATGCTCAGTCACCCAACTCTGTCATGAGGCAACAAACCAACTGAGACCGAGAAATTAGACAGTGTTATGCCTTTGTCTACTGAAGGGTCTGTACTGAGGAAGTACTAACATTCACGGCAGCACAAACCGTTCCACTGGAACGGACCTTTGGAGATCATCTAGTCCAACCTCCCTGCTGAAGCAGGGTCACCTAGTAGCAGCGTCCCAACTCTGAGGGAACACACAGAAAGATAATGTAAATGGTGAGAACCAGAGACAGCGAAACATGAAGTCCAGAAAAAGGGTAGGACACAAGACTAATGCTATAAGTGTTGCTGTAGTATTAGCACATTCTAATATTGACATCAGCATGTAGAATCAAGGACACTTTACTGTCACCTGTCATTAGTGCATTGCCCAAACTGACAGATGTTCCCAAACCAAGTTGCAAGCTCCAGACAAAAATGGGAAGCAGAAAAACAGGTGATCCATGATGACATATTGCAGCTCTGTGCATTAATATCTTGGATCACTTCAATGTTTTTAAAGATCGGGTCTGTGATATCCCCTGTTGTGGTAAAAGGCAGTGGTGTTTAACCCTCTGAGTAGCCCTTTTCTTTGAAATTCTTCCCCCATGTCGACAATGTGCAACACTTCACTCTGTAGAAGAAATCTGAAATATACACCTAAGAGAAGGAGAAAACATGCTGAAAGCCCTGTGGGATCTTGCACTACTAAAGTGTGTGCAATAGTGCACATGGTGATGTCTGCCAGGCACAGGTCCTGGCTCCAGCAGGAGCAGATTGGTATGGGATGAAGCAGAGGAGGAAGATCCTTTCCCCACACAGTGTAATGTGATCTCAGTGCCCAAGGTCTTGGACCAGGGTGATGTGCAATGGCGTCATGATACATTGCTTTCTGGTGAAATGCTCAGATAGAAGCACCCTCACTGTGGAGACAGGGAATTGAAATCCAGAATGTGCCACTGGAAACATGCAGGTCAACCCTGAAACTCCAGGTCAAAGAGGAGAGCCAGTGCTCCCTGGATCTGCAGGACATCAATAAATTCCTAAGATCTGTAGATCTTAAAGCATCAAAAAAAAATTGGGGCAAATTCCTATGGAAACAACTTCTAAAGCCCTTCAATCCTACTGAAAACAATTTGAGCAGCATCCTGAAAAGCACAGAATGCTCAGGCCCACAATCAAGAGAGCACCACAATGTAGTTAAAAAAAATAGATAGGTGAGCTGCTCTGGTGAAATCCCTGGTGCTACTTCCATGCATCAGAGTTTAGCAGGATCAGGCATATGGTGAAACCAAGTCCCAAGCTGGCAGGAGATCTGGGATGGTTTGGATGAGTCTGGCAGAAGGACCCACTTGTGCAGACTTGCTTGGAATCTAAGTCACAGAGAAGTGTCTGTGGGGCTGTATTTATCGGCATCGTTTCTATAGTGCCTGGGATGTTAAATACTCTTCTGTCCTGGACTATGAGCCATGGCACAAAGGTTCCTGAGCTAGCAGAGACCCAAGCTGGCACATCTGTGTGGCCCACCTCTACGCCATATAGCTCCACCAGCGTGGATCCCAAAGCATCACGGTGACACTGGCATGGCACAGCACCAGGTTTGTGAGAGGCTGGTGCTTTTTCAGTCATGCAAGCACAGCACTATGCTGCTGTAGCTGGGCTGCCTCTGCTCTCAGCAGGAGCTCAGGTGCTGCTGGCCTGAGCATCTCCGCACAGTATAAAAACATCTAGTCACAAACTAGAACCCCACCGTGCAAAGTACTTGACAAACACAGCACAGAAAGATACCTTGCCTCAAGGAGTTTACTATCTAAATAAAATGGAAGTAGTGTAGAATACACATTGCTCAGTGTATAAAGCAGTGCTTGTCACTTTTTCTGCCGGCAATGTGCCAGAAGTCAAGCTATTAAACTGCAGTTAGCAGATGGGCTAGGTATTTTGCAGAGTACCATGCAGCGACCAGGGCTCTTCATCATACACCTGACTCTATCAATAATCCATAGTTGTATCCTAAAGAGTGATATAATGTCTCCAAACTCAATGAGTTATGTGCCCCTCGTTAATATACCCTTTATTTTCAGGGAGCTCCCATCTTGTAAAAGGGTGAAGATTACTTGAGGTTTTAATAAATAAACCTCTGCAAAGGAACATGTTGCCTTCCTTCTCCTAAAAAGATGCTATTTATATCAATAATCCCATTGCGGGTGTTACTCCAAGCCTCAGAACAGAACAGTGACAAGTTAACCAACCACTTTTGTAATAACATTTACTGCCCTTTATGAAGTTAACAAATCTATTTTTCAAATTTCAGTCATTTAAAATACAAAGGGAAAAGCCATTTTTTCATATGATAAAATGTAGCTGCTGCTAGAATCAAAGATTCAACCACATTTTTTTCATTAATTTTATTATTCTGAAATGATTGATAAGATTAATTAAAATTGGCTTGATTCAGAGATCTTCAGAGGACCCATCTACACAACTCTTGCAATTTCTACTCGAATAAAAATGGAACAGCATCTATAGGGAGACAGATATACCCGGCATGCCTCTTTTCCTCTCTAACTGTATGATAGTTATTATGCCTATTATTCTCCTTGTGAAGCTGCAGTTCATCCAGAATATTTTGAGATTTTTTTTAGTAGGATATAGAAGGGAAAAAAACCTGTGAGAGAAAGAAAGAAGGAAAGAAAAGAAAGAAAGATGAAGACATGGCTATACTGCAGACACCCCATGAGGTACTCTGCCATGGTGTGTGGCACAGCAAGATGGACACTAAGGGTATCAGCCTCAATGGACATGAGCCATTCTCCACATGGCTTGGAAACACCAAAGTCCACTGAAATGCAGCCCCTCTTGCTTTCAGTGCAACTGGCCCAAATTCATGTATGGCCTCGAGTTTTCAGATTTCCAGTACTGAGGTTACATCAAAATCCTTTCGCTTTAAAAGACAGAATTGCAGCTAGTGACCTTTTCCTCTTCTCAGAACATGGGACTGAATTATAAATTTTAAGTGCAAATATTTATTATCCACTGCTAATTTGGAAATGGGCTGAAGAAAGCAAATGTGAAAGGCAACAAAAGCCTGTGTTCAGCAAGTGCAAAGCCACTGATTTCACACACCCAAGGATGAAGGTAGAAATCAGCTTTGTTTTGAGGTCTAGATTTTGAGAAGAGTTCAAGACAACAAAGATTGCGAAAATGAATAATCTCAGCCCTCTGCTACCGTGTTCAGTTGCAATACCTCTTGGGTTTTTCACTCTGACAATTATGTCTAGGGTCAGTATGGTTTTGTCTTGCAGTATAGGCAAGCTCTTTTACTCTTTTATAAGTAGACAGAGACAAATACTAACAAAGATCGCTGGTCTATAGAAGAGATTATTACAAATGGGTCTGAGGTCTTGTGGGAGTAACACAGTAATAGTAAATTACAAAAGAAAAGTCACTGCAAATCAGAAGCAGCTACTTATTTCTTCTGCATTTATATGAAAGTGGATTCGTTGTGCCACTTGCACACAGTGAAATAAATGAACTACAGAGCAGCACCACAAAACGTTCCATTTTTCAGTTCTGTTTAGAGTGTTAGCTTCTTAGCATTTTATTTCCTAAAGTCTGAAATACATATTAAGTCTCTTAATGAGTAGAAGCTTGGATAAAATAATCATCATTTCCAGAAGTTGTCGCAATTTTGAATACTCAAATTTTAGTCATCCAGAATCAGATTTTCATAGGTGATTCTAACCTGCATCGTGGACATGAGTCTGAGCTCACTGGCTTGGACATAAGATGCACAAAGTTGTGGTCATTAGCAAACTTTGGGGTAGAGTGGATGGCAAAGAGGAAGGTTAGGATCTTGCCATCTGTTGGCACAGCCCTAGGTATGCTTTTGTCTGGTTTGGTACACTAAACAGCAGTTTGCCGTGTTGCTGGCCAATGAGAAAGGAAGTGGCCACTGCATCCCTCTTGGAACAGCTGTATCAGAGGGGTAGCTGGGGTTCTGGCCAACCCTGTGCCACGTCCAGCAACACAGGGCACCTGGAGCAAGAGCTGAGGAACATGTTGGGCTTAAACATGCTCCCTGGTGCACTTTCGTAAGGGGAGAACAGGCATTTAGACTGAGATCTAAATTTGGACGTGCAGAGTCAGTCAGCATGTAGGCCCTAGCTATTTTTCTCATTTATACATTGGACTGTTAAGCCCATCCAGAGTTTTCTTTGTTTTGTCATGTTGTTTCATCATCAACACCTTCATCCTGCTGAGAGCTGTTGGGGAATGGGGAAAGGACAGCTAGACTGACCTCTGTGAGGGTGCTTCAGTTCTACTTCAATTGCCAGGAGATGGTCTCTGCTGCCAGCCGGATGCCACCAATGCAAGTAGAGAAATGCAAATTAACTGTTTATGTAGTAAAAGTAGATGTTAAACTCATTGATCCACAAGTGGTTGAGAATTAATAGTGCCACAAATGCAGAGATAAGACTACGTTGCTACAAGGGATGGCTGGGTGCTCAAGGCTGTGGACTTCCTTCACCCTGGTGCAGAGCTGGAGCAAATACCACCAGGTATACTACCCAGAAGCCAGTTCTGGGTAGACCAGGCTGGAGTCAGGCAGGATCCAGGAAAGTCCCCTAGCTTTGTTGATATCAAAATACTGGCAAAAGGAAACTCTTTCAAATGTGGCCCAGATTTTTAAACTCATTAAAACATTATTCTGTGTCCTTTCAAGGCATGCGGATAGCCGGCCTCCATTTCCCAGTTGCAGTAGGAGTTAGGGATGAATTTTTTGTCTGGACCTGAACAGGAGGAGCCTAAATGACCTCAATGTCTATTTCAAATGAAATTTAATAATCTTAAACATTTGACCAGATATTGAAACTGACAGATAGACATTGATTTCAGTTGGATATTTGTGTAGGAGTGTTTGATGTCTTCACACTTTAAAGAATGAACCAACTGAACTTTCAGCTTTTTCAAGCTGAAAAAAAAAAAATCAAAGTGAAAGAATGCCTGAATTCACTTGGAATATTTTTATTTTAATGCCTCCAGTAATTTTCCAAAGCAACTAGAAATTATTTAGGAATTCCTTATTCTGACAAGACTGGATTCTCCCCTCAGCTGAGCTTTGTGGAAGAAAGAAGAGTAGAAGAGAATGTTTTAATGTTTTAGTGGACAAGAGGAAACTAGGTCAGAATGAAACTTCTGGTCCGTTTTACAATGAATTCTGAAATATTTCCGTCCCCCTGTAATGGCTGTGCATTACTGGAATGAAGATCCTCTGTGCCAAGAGGGAGATCCCGTCCCTCAAGAATTTCTTTTTATAGGAGAAGTTGTTATTTTTTCCCCAGTGTTCTATCTGTCACCTAGATAGTGAAACAAGATGTTTTAAGTAGCCATTTTCTATCTATGACCCACTGCCCTCAACTTCCTCTAGCTCTGGGAAAACCCTACTCATCTCCTCTGCAAAGTCTTTGTGAGTAATTATTTGTCCCACAGCTTTGTTGCATTACATGGGCTGGAATCAATCCAGGAGCAAAGCTTCTACATCAGAAGAAATTTTAGCACGTAATTCTACCTTTTGTCTTGCTGAACATCAAAACTCAAAAGGCTGGCATTTGTTACAAAATGAAGTTCTTCATGTATTTAATTTTGGAAATGCTAAGTATGCCTTTATATGAAATACTGTATTTGGAAAAGGCCATTATGCCTTATTTTGATTAGGCAAAGACATCTTGGTCTGACTTCTTTATTGTTTAGCTTTTAGGTAAAGACACAACACAACATAAATAATACAAGTATCAACTAAAAGCCATCACTAGTTTTCCACTGAAAACTATAACTTGTGATCAAGTAATTTCTCTGTTAGCTTTTTTATTTTATCCAGTCACTGTTTTCTGAAGGAAGAAAAAATCACCTGGAAAATTTCCATCCAGTGTTACTGGAAACAATGTTCGTGCTGCTGTGTCCATCTCCTTTGAGGTCAGCAGGCTGGTTATTTATCAGCAGTGATATATGACAATGAATATACCCTTATGTAAGTCAGCAATTTCAGCTATTTTGAAATCAGCAAAGTTTATTTAGCACAGGCATGAAATCCAAAGCTAACAGAAGCTAAGCAGAATATAACCCTGCACAGGCTATGATGACTGTGATAAATGCTGCTAGCCTGGCTTGTCTACAAAACTGGCTATAAAGGATTTGCTAGTGGGAGGAGCGTTAAATAGCACGGCGGCCGGGCGCAGCGGGGCATGACTTCCCAGGGAGCCCGTGGCAGGCTGTCTCTGCAGCCCCGCGTCTCGGGAACTGCTCGGCTGCACCCAGCAGCAGAATCCTGCCCGCACTCGGGGCTGCTTTTCAGGGTTCCCTCTCTGCTGCAGTGGGAGATAGGGTCTATATGCGCTCCATGGCTTCATGCTGAGGTGTCAGCACTTTTTGTTAGCTCCAGGTCTTAACGTGCAAAGAGGCAGATAAACAAACTGTCCCCCCGTCAGCGAACTGCCTGGCTCAGCTGCCCCCATGCCAGGGAACAGATGCGTGGACCAAGAGCTGGCAACTGTTTGGTATCAACTGAAGTGTAATTTAGACCTGTAATATATTCTGTTAAAATGACGTTTTAATAAAAGTAGATTAAGGTGTATAAATAACAAGGAAATAGTACATTTGCATCAGTTTAAACGCAAAGGGAAGAAATTAAAAGACCTTTCCCAGCAGAAATGCTCGCTTTGAGGGAGATATTGTATCTGCTGCTGAATCCCACCCTGTGCTCTTCGTTAATCACCTCCACACAGTGATACCGTGGATACTGTATAGCGACATCAGTCATCACTGGTGCAGTGCCAGCGCTGGCAGCGGCTTGAGCCCACGAGCCAGGGGATGGTCAGCTCCCAGGGTGCTGTCTTACAGTCACGCTGAACGTGCCTCAGAGGGCTGATCCGAAGGAAAGTCAGGGGAGCGTGCGGTTAGGAATGTCAGGTCCGTGCCCCACAAGCTCATCCCGCAGTACAGATCTGGGGCAGAAGAGATATGAGGAAGTGAAGCACATCTCCACCCAGTGTCAGAGGCACAGAGCACAGCAGTGGGCTGCCCTCATGTCCTGCACAGGCCTTGTGCATGCTGCGGAGCAGACCGGTCCTGAGCTGGCATTCAGCTCGCAAGGACAAGTTACTTTTTCACAGACTTCTTTTGAAAAAATGTGGGTGGGTAAAACAAGTCTGTACCAGTTCAGAGCTCCACAACCCGGTGAAGGTGATTGAACTGTAAGTCAAGGGCCAGCAAAACAGGTTTAGCACCTTGAACTCTGAGGCCAGTGGCTGCTGGCTATTCCTAGACAGACAGAAGTGCCTTTATGGATCTCAGCACTTACAGTTATTCGGTTGCATGTTTCCCATCTGGCCACAAGGCATGAAGGCCAGTCATCTGTTTATCTATCTATCTATCTATCTATCTATCTATCTATCTATCCATCCATCTATCTATCTATCTAGATATAGATATAGATATAGATGTAGATGTAGATATAGAGTTAGAGATAGAGATAGAGATAGAGATACAGACAGAGATAGAGATATATGTCAAAGCCCTCTGCCTAGGAGGAGTCAGCTTTTTGCTTGGTAATATACCAGTGTATTGGTTTCCCCAACTGAAAGAAACAGAGTTTTTCTTTTGAATGCTGGAGAAAGTGAACCATGCTGTGTACTGAGAGCTATGACTGAAAGATGATAAGAGCAGCAATGCTTTTTTGTGCTAATGCCTTAGTCTTGTGCTGACAGCTTTATAGCTGGGCCTGATGTCCCACTTGTTTGTCCGAGACTGTCTGGTCTTTCCCTTACTCTTTGCAAGGCTGCTTCATCCCAGCAGGATGGAAACTTTCCTGCTAAATCAGACTGTTGTGGTGTGGCAGCAAGAGACCCCACCACATCAGTCCCTAAAATATGTCTGGAGTGGTGTACAGCACCCACACTTCTTTATTTGTATTCATTAACCCACTTCAGTGACTTTATCAGTTCTTCACTCTCTACATTGCTCCTGTATCCTGGGACAGGCTTCAGGGGCAAAATAAACAAGATTCTTATTAATCAAGGCTGAAAGTCAGGCTTTTCATTGCAAGACTAGAAATAAATTACAAGAAAAGACAATGTAAATACAGTGCCTCAGATATAAACTGAGTAGTTTTCTAGTGCCCAGGCTTTGCTATATGAGAGCACCCAAACGTGAAGCCCAGGGACAGGGATACAGCAGCAGCTCAATATTTTCTTCACTTTCTGGAGGTAAAGCTGGGTGAGCTCTCTGTGCAATGTACCTTCCAGCTATGACTTGTGGCAACTTGAAGGGTCCTGGACCATGTTTTGCTGTCACAGAGTCCTGTATACTCTTCCTTATCTTTACATAGCCACTTCACCCTCTTCTCCTGAACTACTGCTTCATTACAAAATTTCACTTCATTACCCTCCCTGCACTTACTGGGACAAGGGATTTTAGGTGAAAAATGAAAATTTCATAAATTACTCCATTTGGAGGTGGGCTGCTTGGGTGATTAAGGACTCCTGTCTCTGATTCATCTCTATCAGCTTACTCTTCAGTTACTTTTGCCCAATAATGGCCAATTAATGCTTGTGCCTGTTGGACGTACATACACCGCATACTAAATAGTACCAACAGCATAAAAAGCCTTAACTATGCATGTGTCCTCTGAGGGTTGTGATCTGTGTGTTACCAGCCTCCTAGAGAGAGCACACAAGACGCATTGACAATACCAAGGACAGAATTGTGGGAAAATTATTTGTCTAGTCCATCTTTTACCCACCAGCAGTTATTAGTATTAAGAGCTTTGGTTTCACAGCTAGTCAAAAAGTTCAGAGTAAACATTCCTCTACTGAAAAATTGCACTTTAATGTATTTGCATGAAATATTGGATGCAGTGAGGTGAAATCTGTCTGTTCCAATAAGCTTGCATTTAGAAAAATGAAAATTAATTGCTTGGATTCAATTTTGACCTTATCAGAACATAGTATTTTTTGTATTTCATTTTATATCACTTAACTTTGAATTAACATGTTACAAATTATAAAAGTTTATGTTACTTATATTTTCATGGGATTCAGGTCTTGTCAAAGAAAGGAAACAATCTTGTTTGACATGATTATGGATCTGTTTGACATAGGTATCTTTATTGATACAATAGTTAGTAACTTCAATGCAACCTGCAGGACAATTTGATTTAGACATTTGAATTATGCAATTTATGGGGATCAAGCTAGATGGATTAAAAATCAGCTTACCAATGTATCTCAGAATGCAGTTGTCATTGAGGAATTATCAAAGAGCATGCATACGGCTGATTCTAGTGAAGCTCCCTGAACATCTGTTCATTGTCATAAAGTGTTTTGTAATCCATATACAGATATAATCTTGTCATGGAGTAATCATCAAACTGTGAAGACCAACAAATGGTCCAGGTATGGCATTGTGAGGAACCCATTGGGATGTTTAACTGCACACTTAGAGTATTATTCTTCAAGGATGAATTCATCTTCTGGATTGAGACTAGTATGACTTCAGGTTTGCAGGAGGTTTTTTTTAATAAATAGTTGTGTGAGCCTGCATCTAAAGCAACAGAATGACTGTGGACACACAGAAGTCACAAGAGAGAGCAAGGGACCCGCCAAGGGAGTTTTAACTTCAGTGGGATCAAACCACTTCTCACAAGAATGGTTGTCAACCCCTCAAAGAGGTACAGCTGAAGGGTCATCTCTAGATCATATCAGTCACAGTATGGCCTGTAAATCTAGTTATATTTTGTGCCCTTTTTTTTTCTTTTAGCAAAAAAAAAGAGAGAAAATGAGCAGAAATTATCTTACTGTTTCATTGTAAGTTTTTTGCTAAATATAGCATCAACTACAGTGCACGTTGCCTCTGACTTTTGCATGATTACATCTGCACATTAACCAGGGGCATGGAATGCAGTTTCAGTCCCCAGCTCTATGAGGGCGGTAATCCAGGTCCCCCATCAGGTTCAGTCCTATGATATGCGTAATTGCAATGACCTACACCTAACTGGGATAAAGTCATCACTGTGATTTTCAGTGGCATTTCAGTTTAATGGACTCATTCGCATTTGTCGCTTCCACATCTCAGATTGCTCCCCTTAATATTTATATATGGAAAATATGTCATCCAAAAGAAGTACTCACTGCTCTCCAAAGAGCTGTTCTTCTGTAATTTCCAAAAGAACGGTGAAGAAGTAGCAAACAGACTATCTGCCACTTTTTCCTTCTCCAGAGGTTCCTCATTACAACCCGGATAATCAGGGGAAGAAGAAATTCCCACTCTAACTGAGCCACACACAGGACCTACACATAGGAGCTCTGTATAACAGACCCACATATGCACATAAAAGCATTCCAGCTGCAGTCTCAGCTTTTTTCTGCCTTTCATTTGTGCAACACTCTTTTCTGCCTTGGGATGTGCTTTCTACTTCTGTTATTAAAAGACATGAATATGAGTCTCTCAGTTAATCTTCATTACCAAGACACCAGCTTCTAGGTAATATTTTGAAATCTGCCTTCATCAAGATGGCAACAGTACCATCATTAGTGGTGTCTTGGTCTTCTCTAATGTAGCTCCTGCCATCATAGACTTTGACTAGATTCATAGTCTCAGAGGTTTTCTTGGGCGATTCCTGGCCCAAAGCATTGCATCTTCCAGTGATCTGGAAACTGAAAACATTTGTCTGAGATGGTACAGTTACCAGCTGGAACAAAGCTGTTTCATTTCTATTCCAGGTTTGGGCACAGCTGATGAAGGTAGTGTTTGACCAGAAAGATACCTCTTGTGTTCATGCCATTGACAATGACAGAGAACAAGACAGGTCTCAAGCTATTCTTTTTTTGTAATGAACTGTTCAGTTGACGAGGCTGGAGCCAACAAAGTACTGTCTACAGAAACAACACTATCATGTTGATTTTCCATGAAAACCTACTATTCAAGGATTGGCATGAGGCAGTCAGAAGAAACTAATGAGATTTACGCTGGCTGGCCTTAAAACACTTACCTCACAGAAGTGAACTGCTTATCTTGGAGACCACAGTTCTCTCCTGGCTTACCAAAACCTCTCTACTTACAATATAAAATGGCAGATCTTCCTAATTGCTTTTTGTTTCAACACAAGTTGTTAACTAGCAGCAGAAAGTATTATAGTCAGTGCAGTCATGTATATCATACATACACATATATCACACATGTATTTGCAGAGGTATCATGGAAGCCATGTATTATTTTGAACTACATCCCCAGCTGAAGTTCAAGACAGAAGTTATATGCATTTCAGCAAAAAATATATAGCCAGGAGACTACAGTTTTGGGTAGTCTTGAAACATCTTGAAGAGTCCAAGGGGACACTCAGAAAAATAGAGATATGGAGCTAAGAATTAGACTGGCACTAGGACTAGTGCCTCACCTAAGGTCGAAAGTACCTCAAGAAAAGTTCAAGCAGGAATCAGTACAGTACAGGGGTTTCAAAAATAGCACAGTTTGTGACACACCCTTCAAGTCTTTCTCTGAGGTTTTCTCACAGTAAATAAGGAGACAACTCCCATATAGAACTTGCTGCAAAAGACTTTAGAGACATAAACATACACTGACAAGCACAAAACAAGCCTTCCCTTTATGACAAAAGTGCTTCTGGTGTTAGGGCACATCAATGTATATCCTTTGCTATTTTAGTCAGTCTTACCAGATGGGTTTCTCTTCATTAGGAACATGTATTATCAGTATCAGAGACGCTTGGAGGTTCTTTTTTGAGCTTATAGGACTTTATTATCTCTTAATGAGCACCTCTCATATTCTAAGTAAAAGAGCTGAATCCAGCAGCAAGTTGAAAGTAGTGAGGTACATTTAAGAAGTTGGTTTTAACAGTTGGCTGTGAGAAGGAGGCAACAGAACCTGCAACCAGAGCTCTCATGCACGCCATTGCATTGAGCACTGTCACTTCCCTCCAGTTGTACAGCTGCTGCACGAGAGGAAACCAGTAAAGCATCATCTCAACGATTTAGAGACTTTGAGGTTGAGCTCTGCCCACTCAGGATTCAGGCACAGATCTCAGCCCTTGGGAGGAACAAGTTCATGTGCGTCAGCTGAGCCACAATAACGAACTATGTTTTCTCTCAGCGTAAAAGGTGATAGTTTAAGCATCAGTGAAAAGCATCTGACCCCATGCATCTGAGGCTAAAATTGTGCACGATCATGCTGTACTTCAGCTGGTGCAGAATAACTTCTCCAGCACAGGAGCTCAGCTGTAGCTGAGGTCTCCCCCATGAAGTGGGTAAACCCATAACAGCAGTAGCCATCAAAAAGCTCATAAATGAAAGCCTAAGTTATAAAACTGTCATTCTGTCACTGCTGCATCGCCATGTTGTACAGCAGGGAAAGCAGAGAAGTTGGCTTTTGGGGGCACTGAGGGATTTCCTATGTGCAGCATTCCACAGAAATTGGATTCTTGCCTGTGGGTGGCAAGCAGATAGCTGCCGGGGGCATAGGTCTCCTGGTGAAACAGAGACCTCAGTACAACTCTGCAGCATGCAAGTCCTTTCCTCATCTCTGCATGCCACAGAGGGGATAAAGTGCATCCCCAGAGACCTACCAGTAGGCTGCTGAGGTCTGAAAGGCCAGCCTCCCCTGCCCCCTCTCCCAGGCCCTCTCTCCTCTGGGGCTAAAGGGAAAGTCAGAAGGGCTTGATGATCCTAGGTCTTGTGAAACTCCTTTTGCCTGTTGCATGCTGGACACCTACTCTACACAGTCCAGCCAGAATGGAGCAGCAGCTTTAGTGTTCACTTGTAAAGTTCTTGTGTTTAAGAGCTTCCAGCTTGTCATAACTATTGCTTCAGTGGATAAAAATTCCTGTAACTGGTGACTGTTGTGAAGGATAGTCAAAAACTCCGAACTACAGAGAACATATCTTCTTCTCCCAAATGTTCTGCTACATACAAGAGTACAGACAGGAGCCTTAACTAGTTATGTTCTTTCTTTTGAATAGTTTTTTCTAGACCACCAGTCCCAAAATACTATTATCAACTTTATCCCTTCCACACAGCATTCAAACAAGGGCTTTGCAATATGTATGATATATGACCTTCAAAATCCTCAGAAAAGAAACCCACACTCTCAAGATCAGGCTGAGGGGCCAGCCCAATTAGTGCAGGCATCCTCTAGGTTTATACATAAAAACAGAGCAGTCCTCTCAAAGTACCCAGCCTATGCTGCTTATCTAGAAATAGAAATGAGTGAGTGCCTCAGAGGTTGTCCAGGGATGCCCTAGACAGACCCATTCACCCTCTGAAAGTCCATTAGACGTCAGATGAATTAGTTATGCCCTAATATTACGTTCCTCTCTGCATTGTCCCTAAAGAATAATGTTGGCTTAACAATAGAACTGTCGGGAGGATCATGTTATTTAGACAGGACCATTGTCATCGGAATGGGGTTGTTTGTCCCATCATGTGTGTGCTGCACTGTCTGACCACTAACACTGTTGAGGTCCCTCAGTCGCATTAGAGGTTTCAAGCCCTGTGCAGGGCAAAGAGGATGTGGTCTCTTCTTCAAAAATATCAAAGTCTAGTAGAGTGGAAAATGACTAGGAAATACAAATAAATTTTCCACCAACTGTGATTTTGTGTGTGTGTGTGTGTGTGTGTGTGTGTGTATGTGTGTTTGCAGTTGCACAAGCAAGAACCATTCTCATCTGTAGAGGTTCCTTAACTGCAAAGTCACCACCCCCTGTAGAGGTTATTAGTAGGTTATTGCTATTTTTTGTTAAAAGACAGTTAATGAGTAATGGCTACTGTAACTTTCTTCATCAGGGCATTTACTCAATTCTTTGTAGATTCATTAATTTCTTGCTTCATTAGTTCTTTGGACAGAGGCTTGTGCTGGGCCCTTTGTTTTCCTGTACTGTTCTTTTTGGCAACTTAACAGTTATTTGTTAACTGCTTTTTACTAAGATCCTTAAATTGATCATACTACCTAGTTCATGTTAAATCTCACTCTATCTAGTTCCTGTTCTCACCCAGCAACTGAAATTCCTTTAGTAAGTTGTGTCACTGTTCTTCAACAAATGTGATACTGGTCCTTCAAACAAATGATCTTGCTGAACATAATTTCACTGTAATTTCTTCCCACATGTTACACTGAAGAGCAAAATTAACTCTCAACAGGTTTTAATCTCCAACTCTACATGTAGCATAAAGTCTAGTTATAACAAAGTACATTCATAAAGAGATTCCACAACTATTAAAACTTCATGTAACTTGTCATAAGGATTAAGTCTTGAAGTCTGCAGTGGCAGATGAAAAAAGTTTCTAATGATAAATTTGAGGTTTTTCAGTGTCTCGTCTCCTTTCCTCATTGGGTTGCTATGAAGCAGAATTAAGTCATACAGACTGCACCTGATCTTTCTTGCTTTTCTTCTAAGTTCAATTCTAAACCTAACCTTGAGTTTTGCTTGTGGTGAAGAAAATGTGAACATTCCTATGACTTTTTCTGTCTGTAATCTATGTTGTTCTCAATATTTGATGAAACTTGATTTCGGGTTTATAGCTGTGGGGTTGTAAACTTGTCAATAAAATATCAAGAATGGCTCGAGCTGGCACCTAGACATAGTTACATATAAGGTTTGTGGTTTGAAGACCTGTTGTGAACCCATTGCTAACTGGGGGCAACTGGACAGGCTGACCAGCAGCTTATTGCCTTGTAATGCTCTCACATCCACTAGTTTTATTGTTGAGAGAAGGGCGAACAAAATTCCCCGTTCATTTATTGCTTAGTTCTAATAAAGCTTTGAGCATGATAATTGGTGTATATCTTATTTTAGAGGTAAAACTTTAGCTGTCTTTCCTATATGCAAGATAGTATTATCTTGCCCATGTTAAGTGCAGTAAGGAACAAAATATTGGTGGACCAGAGAGTACACTGAATCAGAGAGAAAGTAAATCTAAAAAAAACCCTAGAATAGTGAGGCTTGTAGTTAGGAGTCAATCAACGAGCACCAGACAGTGTCAAGAAACAGTGGGCACTAAAATTTCAGCTTTACAATTCAGCTCTCTAACCCGAGAGAGCATTTTGCACAAGGTGTGTATTGCATTTAGCCTTCTCTTATTATGCCATATAGAGCCTTCCTGAATATTAAAAATACCTTTTTTTCAGGTTGAAAGCAAGAAGATGAACAGGATCACTCATGGGATTTCTGTATATTGTCTTGTTATTGACTGATCATTTCTGCCTTTGGTGATGGGAGTATGTGCAAGACAGAGCAGGTAAACATTTTGTATTTTTACTGCCCAAAATTGTTACGAGGGAGAAAACCACTGAAATGGGTAGTTCTGTGACCATATGTAATTCTTGAGGGAGCATTTTCCATAGCATGATTTAGAGTTACATGGATTTCTGCATCAGTTTGACAAAATTTACTTGTCCAATATGTCTGCTTGCAATGGGGAAAAGCATGCTATAAAACTATAGTTTGACTGATGGCTGTATCTTCCTCCCATGTCACACTTGCCAGGACAGCCAACTGTTTCACACTAGATTTGGATAAATTCTGACTGCAGGCCATCGTAGCTGCTGGTGACCCCGTACTGTTGCAAGACATGTTCTGTCTCCCCAGAATGCCAGCTAAATATTCTTTCTTAATCACATGCTGCTGACAAAGGTTCATGAAATCCCAAGAGTGCCACTTGATATTAAGACAGAGATCGAGCTTCTGGTATGCAAAAGGAATGACTGTGTTTTGGAAGACAACAGATTAATGTAAAGGATGGTATTTCCAAGCCAGACTTCTTAGATAAAGCAAATGTTACAGTGCTATTACATGACATTACAGGTGGGAAATAAATGATAGGGAGGAAATGGTGATATAAGGGTGCTACAGCTTCTGCGGCAGGCTGCTGCTCTGTTGCACCTAGGTTGCCCCATTACAATCAGCAGTTTGCACACCTCATGCAAGCAAGGTTGCTTTGCTGTGGTTGTACTGAGACTGGTGGGAGCAGACATAACTTTCTTCTGAGCAGCCCATATTGCATTTGTAGCTAAAACCGTGTTGATAATGCGTGAATATGGTAACTGTTGCTGAACAGGGCTTGCACAGTGCCAAGGCTTTCTCATTTCTTCCTCTCTCACCCAGCGAGTAGGCTGGGGGTGGGCAAGAGTTTGGGAGGGGACACAGTCAGGAGAGCTGACCCCAGCTGACCAAAGACCAAATGACATCATAGTGAGGAACAAATACTCAGTGACAGGAGGAAAAACGGATGTTTGTGGTGATGGTGTTTGTGTCCCCAAGCAAACCTTGCGCCTGCTGAGGCTCTGCTTTCCAGCACCTGGCAGGACATCCAGCAGCCATTGGGAAGTAGCAAAAAAGTTCCTCGTTTTGCTTTGCTGTGCATGCTGATTTTGCTTTGCCTAATAAAAACTCATTAGCTCAATCCATGGGTCTCCTCAACTTCTGTTTCTCCCCATCTTGTGGGAGAGGAGAGTGAGAGAGCATCTGGGTCTGGCTGTTGGCCAGGGTCAACCCACTTCAGTGGTGGTAGGTTTTTTTCCTTGCGTGCCATTATTAACATATCCAGATGTAAGAATTCACATTGCTTAACACAATGATTTATAATGGATTGGTCAGCAAGTACTGAAATACATGGAAAAATCTCCTGCAATCACTTTCAGCTTTCTTGTCCAACGAGTAATCGGTAGGCTTATTTAGCACTGCAAAACTTACACATCAAAATCAGTTTACACATGATGGTCCACTTTCTAATCGAGTAATTTCAGAGAAGAGGGTCAAAACTTGAAATATACTCTAAGAACAGATTGTTCAAGTTGTGAATATTGTATTTCAATTAAAATATTTCTTCTTCCTGTGATAGCTGTAATGGGCTGGGGCTTCAGCTGAGGGGGAGAGAGAAAAAGTCTTCCCAGATTTTTCCTGCTCATACTTACCTTACAGATTAAGTAGTATGGTGGGTTTTTTATTTTAACATTAGTTACAACAGACTTGTCAGGTACACAGGTACCAAACTTCGCTACAGAGATTTATTGTCTGTCACCCACACCCTCTTAGCGTATGTTAGCCATCATTTTATCACTGCCCAACAAACCCACAGGCCCCATGTGAGGACCCAATGGCTAACAAAACACTGCCAATTGCACAAAGCCACCACAGCCACTGAAAATCCTTTGAGTCCTAAGAAAAAAATCTTTTCACATGATTTTCCTATTTACAAGTACTTCAGATGTAACTGAAATTTCTAAGATTTACAGAGAGGTGAGTGATGGTTAATGTGACCATCTGGTTCCCTCAGTATTCATGACACTAACATGCAAAATGCACGAGTGTCTGTGGAAAGTGTGTATGAAAGTCAAAGGTGACTGAATAGACATGAGTTTTCAAATGTGAACAAGTTTTCAAACATTGCTCTTTTCCTCTGTGTGGGTTTGCAGTGCTGAGAAAGAGAGAGCTCAGTGAATGTTCTGACCTCTGGGAACCGCAGGAACAGCTTAACCAAGAGTGATGAAAATTCAGCTGCTTCTTCTTAAAAACTTCTACACCCAAAATTTATTTTCATTTCTGTTCAGAAATATAAAGTATGTTCAAATGTCCTCTGAAATGTGAATCCTAAATAAAATATTTTTGTTACAATGTTTATTTTTTCTAAATTGTATGTCTTTTAAGTTATTTGCATATGTGCTTTGTTGCATAACATTAGGTACAACTACTGATTTGTGAAGAAATACTGAAGTAAAGCAATATAAAAGGTTTTAAAATCTTCAGGTAACAAGATAATTGCATGACAAACAAATTCTATCACGAAAACATTATTTGGAAGATTATCAAATTTTGTTTCAAAGTGGTTTGTCTCTGCTGAATTTTGCTACACTTTAAGCATTTCATAGAAAAAAAGAAGGCATTTTCAAATGGAAAAATCTTTTAGATGGAAAACCTTTGAACAGTTGTTACCCAATTAGTTTGCCAGATGGTAGGAAGATGGTCTTTCCTATATTTTGTGATCATCCTATGATCAAGGGGTAATTCAGGTTGGTTTCTGCTCACGTAATGTTTAATGAAATATTTGCTCTCCATGTTGCTCAGAGAGTCATTAGCATTCGGAATGGGAGTTCTGCCTTATAATTGTTATTTTTATTTAAAAAGCTACTTACATTTCATAAGAAGTCAACAAAGTGCACATGCACACTAGCAGATGGAGTACTTTTGACTTTGAGCTGGAGTGACTTGCATTTTGACTTCTCACCGGGTTAGGCTGAACTGCCTTACACTTGTCAAACTACTGACTCTGTCAGCAAGACAGAGATTTTTAGTTGACAATGCAAATTGTTCATGAAACATGCATTTTTGTGCATGGTGAAGCAGTGAATTCCAGTGAAATAAAACTGTTTTTCTTAAAACTATATTTTGGATGACATTCCATGTCTGTTACTAATGGTTGAATAGGTGATGCAGTTCAAATGATGTTACAAGTATTTTTCATATACCAACTCCAGTTTCAACTTCTATATTCTCATTTTAATTATTGCCTATGACTATTGATGTTCTTTTTAGAAGTTTTCATATGAAAAAGAAGTTAGAGAAGTTCATCTGGATGCTTACCTGGATTTTGTTGGCAGTTGTTTGTAACTTAACACTGTACAGCCTGATTTTGCTTGCAGAAGGAATTGCAGCAAAATGCTACCAACATCAGTGAGCCAAGGACAATACCTACTAAGTCCTGTACATGAGACCTGTAGTGGTATTGCTGTGATTTCAAACCAGTCACCATTCAGCCAAGAAAGGTACGGTAGTGCAGTCATGAAACAGCTCTTTATAAAATCATTTATGCCTTCTCATTTTTCCTAATAAAATTGCTTTCCTTAGGGAAAAGCTCAGGCAAGAAGTGATGTTGAGACAGCTAAAGTGGCAGTGGTAATTTAGGAATAAAATTGAGTGCACCCCACAGAAGGGAAGAACACTGTACCTTCTGCCCATAAGTCCTCTTTTGTCAGAGTTGATCACACTCCAAGGTTAGCAGCACATTCCTGCAGGATTACCCTGCCCTGCCATGTTATTTTACCTGGACAGAACTTCTGTGGGACCCTGGCTGACTTTCATATGGACGTTGACCAGTGTTGTCCTCACTACAGAAGTCCTGGCTACCTTCACATCCTCAGTACCAAGGAATTCCGTAAGAGTGAGTGTAAAGTTAAAAAAGAACAAGAAGGAGGAAAACAGGCAGAAATCTGCAAAACCAACACTATTCGTGAGGTTATCTTCTGTAAAAATTAATGAATAAATCAGAAACAATCCCCTCCCAAACCACAACATAACACTTGCTTCCCTGGGAAGAGCAGGGGCAGATAAAGTGAAACCTGTGCACATTTCTGAAAACTCTTTGTAAATATAATCCCTGCTTTGAGCTAAAGGAACAAAATTGGACTCTTGCTCTCAGAAGTAAAGTCCCTAGCATCAGCTGCAAGAGGTGTCTCCCAGATTCAAATGGAACAGGGTTTTTGCAAGTAAAAATTCTGAAGAAGTGAGATAAAGACAAGACTTTCAGAAAGAATTCAGTAACAAATAGCCCATTCATAGGAATATAAAGCTATACATGTACCAACAGTTTTCTGATACCACCATTACTTAATTATGAAAAGCACAAGTGCAACAGAAAGCTTGATTTGAATGTTAGCCCACATGGCACAAAGTGCTTAAGATGATGCTGTATTTGCAAACAGGACATTAGGTAGATTAGCACAATACAAAGCTATTCAATTAGAGACAGAGTGACCTTTTACTGCTTCTGCTCAAAAGCAGCAGAAGGAACCTCACCTGTAATGAGCTATCTCTACTTTGTTGCTGTTTTCTAGCACTATCTAAATGAACGTAGTTTTTTGATATTGCAGATTAATTTGGATGTCCCTAGCCTTTCAACAGGGAGATTTCCCTTTCTCAGCTTAATGTTCTGGGTGTTGTCAATGAGGTCATACGTATGTTCTCAGTAATATAATGGTAGCTTCAGTTTAACCATCAAGATATTGATTTCACCCTTGGGAAACTGCGAAACTGGGTGTCATTAAAATAACATTTTCTTCTTCGCTGTGACTGCAGTAGTGCAGTGTCTCCTCTCATGTACCAGAGAACAACATTCCTTGCTTACTGCCTTTCCTATGGTGAAATTTGTGTGTTAAGCGGTGCCTGCTGGAGGCAACAGCAGTGTTGCATGCACTACCTCACCTCAGTACAGTTGAAATCAAAATTACAACCTAGGCTAAGATGTGGTTTCTCCAGGAAACAAAGGAAAAGTCATTAAAAAACTCTCCTGACTTCACCTAAGAAAAATAACTATCATTTATACATCAAAACTAATGAGTACCGTGTGATCAAGATCTCAGTTTTATCTCTCTTCTATATGATGAAGTGCTATGACCCCCTCACGTCATGCTGGTAAATTGGCTCAATAATGACTCAGAAAATGCCACCTGCACTTCCCACTCTGCAGCTGAGTTTTACTACAACTCCTTTAATTGGAAATACAATTTTCCAGCTAGGTTTTCTTCCTTAAAAAAGTTATTGTTCTTGCATTTGAATACCTTGTACTTGCTTTGTTTTAAAATGTAATGCTTGGCACATACAGTGTGTGTTTCTGAATAATATCCTCCAATATAACAAATACAGCCAAGCGTACAGTGTCAGATAATGATTTGTTGAGGGCAGGAGCCGGTTTTAGTTAACATAGGAGAAAAGCAGCTCACTGCGCAGCACTGGGTAGTTTTCAGGTACAGCTACTTGACTCTCGAGCAGCTCTCAATGCTGCGAGTGAAACAATGAGAAGAAATTATATAGGGAATTTAGTTACAGGAAAGTAAGGACCAGGTGATGGGAAGCGGCTCCAGGGAGGATATCTGTGGTTAGTGGCATGTTCAGTCAGGCTATGCCAACCACCTGGATTTCTGGGAATTTAATCCAGTGCCAGAAAGCCTGGGCGGTTAGTTAGCTAAGGAGCATCTCTGTCGAGCCACCCCAGCTGCACCCGGAGGTGCGGAGCTGGTTAATGAGTGCCCCTGGTCCCAGCCTGTCAGTGACAGGAATGCGGCTGAGTCAGGGGGGAAACTGTGATCTCACTGGGTGGACTCACCAGAGAGACTGAAAAGAAAGCTCTCCCTCCTCCTGGAAATCCCCAGCTGAAGGCGGCACAGGGAGGGGGCAGTGCTTCTGCTAACTGTCCAGGACAAGGAGACCATACAAGTACATCGCCTTGGGGTCACTGTTAAAAGGAATATTTCCATCCCACCCCTCACACAAGTATGTTCAAAGCAGGAATAGCTAAACCTTTTTTCCAACAAAGGCAATGCTAACTTGTGAGGGACTGGAGGCTAGATTTTCAAGGGGGTGAAGGGCACTAAAGAAAGCACTTCTCCATGGTTTTCTCTGGACCTTGGTCCCTCCAGCCCTGCCATGATGATTACCCAGGCAGCATATACACTAGTTTACTCCTGAGCTTTCGGTTGTGGACCAATTAATTCCTCCCAAGAGGAAATCCAGAACTGGTGGAGGAAGACTTTGGCCCAGGATCTGCTCCACACAGCCAGTGAGGATGTGGGCTGTGCAAGGGTTCACTGCTCAGCCCATCAGTCTTTCAGCATTTTCTACGTAAGTCTTGAGCTCCCCCATATCCCATGTGTGCATGCTTTCCTGAGATAAAAGTGCCATGCTTGTGGATTGGCAAGGCTGTTTAAATATATCTGCCTTATCTTGAATTGGTGCACTAAGAACAACTAGGACATTGCAGGGACACCAGGGAGCAAGCTGGGGCTGAAGAGGTCAAAGGCATCACAGATACCCTCCAGACTCCATTGGCCATGCAGCTCCCACCAGATGGCATGGCAGCTTGGCACAACAAGATACAACCACTGTGCTGAGCTTTGCCAGAATGCATTTCGGAAGCTGAATCCAGCCTTTTCCAAGGCCAGAGATGCCACCAAAAGGTCTGGTACAACTTCACGTAAGGGTCACAGGAGCCCTGAGTCTTTGGTGAGGAGGTCTTCACCAGCCCGCCTCTACTGTACCACGTTCAATGTCCCTCAGGTCTGGAACTGGGGCTCTGTCTTGAGCCCAATAGACCAAGGAACCCTGCTGCCATCTCCATGTCCTTGACTCTTAATGCTAAGGAGGAGGAACCAGAGGACAGGCCACCTCACCATTGGATCTTCATCCCTCATGACCATATCACAGAATCACAGAATCACAGAATAGTAGGGGTTGGAAGGGACCTCTGTGGGTCATCTAGTCCAACCCTCCTGCCGAAGCAGGGTCACCTACAGC
>Ga0181612_134612_pt1 | contig 27007 bp, 11 predicted proteins | sample HoacroProtozoa21_FD_119630 | JGI IMG/M metagenome (GOLD analysis project Ga0181612, IMG submission 119630) | Hoatzin crop microbial communities from Cojedes, Venezuel. Combined Assembly of Gp0051906, Gp0051904, Gp0051908
AGTTTGCAATTATGAAATCAGGACACTATTTAAACTTCGGCCCAAAATATGCAGTGTGATTACTTCGTCTTTCTTAGTCCCTGTATCTTCCAATGAAATTGGAAATGCTTTGTTGCAGACGTTGAACTCTGTACAGCTCCAGACAAAATCAAGACTCAAGCAAGGAAGGGGGCAACTAATTTGCACCCAGTATAGGTAAATGTAATAGGTATGTGAAAGTACAATCAAAGCTATTGATTTTAAACCTCATATGAATATCAATCTAAAATAAGAAGCAATGCTAATTAATTAAGACTAATTTCACATATCAGTGGCAGCAGTATTCCCCTAGGATCACATCACATTACAAGTGTTGTACTTCATGTATTCATGTTGATTTTAATTCGACTGCTTGTGTATAAACTACTACATGAATATGTGCAGGAACAGACATACACCATAAGACATCACCACGACCTCACTCCCTACTCCAGTTTCCTACTACCAATCATTTAAATGGTCTTTATTTCCTCAGTCTTCAGGACCTGTTGTGACTGTCCTTTAGACCCGATAACTCAGAAACTGAATTCGAATTCTGGCTTTAGTTTCAATCTAGGACTGTATACATTTGTAATTAAATTTTTCCTGAACTTTGCAAATATTGCATTTTCATGATGGATAATGCACCCCATGAATGAAAAATATTTATTTAATTACTTCTTACAACTGCAAATATCTTGAGGACAAAACAATATTAACAGGTAATTTCTAAGAATTTAGTAGTTAATTTACCCCACAGAATGTGTTCCAGGAGGCTATAATTTCTCCATATTTACCAGAATTACCATAGATTATATGGCTCTGCTCTGTTCTTTTTTGCCTGCTTGTACAAGAACTTTCTCTATTGCTCTGTCTATGTTGTTTTTCATTGGCAATCACCTTCCTGTATTTACTGTTTCTCACTATTTCAGGCCTCCCTTTAATTTCATGACTGGTTCTTTGCCTTCCTACCACCTTTCCTGTTCCTGAGTGTCTACGTAGTCAGTTCAAACAGGTCCAAATCTACTTCCTCTCTTATCTGCTCTTATCTGATTCCTGCTTCACTGCTTGGCCACCAACCGAAATTTGATTGACTGGCTGGGGACAGACAGAACTCAATAAGTTGCAATTTAAGTATTTTCATGGACAGCTTTTTAAAGTGCATCAAAAAAATGGAGACCATCAACCTTCAGCACTTGTCAGCAAATTTCAAACTCATTGTGTTTAATTGCGTTTGGAAATGTAATCCCACAAATCTTGCCTCCTCTATATATGGAGACAGCATGTCCATAGTCTCACTCCAATCTATTCTGGAGCCCTGAACCCTGGCAGTGAATGTTGAATACCCCTCTATCTCTCTGTAATCTTTCCTGCTGCAGCAAATTTTCAGTATCATTGAAGTCCTGGCATGCCAGTTGATTTATAATTAATGTAGACCGCTTAAGTTTTCATTGCAGAACACCAAAGAGTCATGTTTTCATGCTATTTGGACGCTACCTTGCCAACAAAGATTAAAAGTTGAGGTTCTGTCAAGTATTGAACCTTTTTTATGGGACCTGAGTAACCAGATGATGAAAAGCAGATCTTTCCTCCCAGACAATAAATCTTCAATACATTCTTTGGGCTCTTTGAACACAGTAAAAAATAAAATAAAATCAAACTTCTACCACACACTATGTTTACCCTGAATTAATACAAAGGAGACAGAAGTTAAACATTTAAGATATGACCCATCCAGTGGGGAAAGAAATTTTGCTTTACATAAACACTGTCAGGTTTCAAAGAAGTGTTTTCTCAATAAGCCATAAAATATCTATCTGAGAACATTTCTCTGATGAAACTCCTCTCCTAAGTGGGATCTTATCATTCTGAATTTTTGTTTGAAAATTCTGTTGTAAATCAGGCTTTACATACCTGTTTAAATTTTTTAAGAAAGAATTAATCACTTCTCCTTTATGACAGGCTTAGTGCAAACAAAGCAATATGGAGAAAACAAAAGTGAGTGAACTTTTTTCTCTTCTGTCAAAGCAAACATCACCTAAACTGCTTTTGAGAACTAGACAGAATAAATAATTGAATTCAGTTCATGTAACATTCTACTGAGATCAGGAAGAAACAGAGGTAGAAAGGTAAAATTAATATTACAAAATGGTCTTCAATAACACTATGCCTGTTTTCTCCAGCTCTGAGTCCAATGGAGTGCAGACAGCACTTTGAGAAAAAATGAAAAGGTACTGTTAGAAAAGGTGATCTTCATATTTTGGTCCAAAGAAAGGGTATGTTTCGCCCATTCTCACCGAGTTTGCTGCTTCATTTCCCAGTTTTTCTATCTGCTGAGGGCTGAGACCATTACTCATCTCAGAAAAGAAAGACAACTTCAGTCCTATAGTCAGATGGATTCTCATGGCCTGGCAGGCTCTCTGGCACTATCCTCCATTGACTATGTGAGTTGATTAAAATACCACCCAATTACCTTTCATGGTATCCCACTGCAGCAGAACAGAGAGCCTTTCACAGCTTCAGGCACATCAGAAAGTACAGGTGGCTACCCTTACAAATGTAAAAAAAAAACCACAAGGTGTTCAAATACCCCTTCTTTAACTTGAATTTCAATTTGCTTCATTTCTGTATTCCTAACTAACTTTTGATGTCATGTGATGTTTTCCATGGCTAATATTTCATGTACTTTACAAGCTGTCAGAAGAAAGCTGGGGCTTTTGGCTGGGAACATTTGGAATGTTTGGAAGTGAGCAAGACGTGTGACGCAGCTCAAATTTTTGGTGTAAGCTTAGTAAAGTCGTACGTCTTAACAATCAGCACAGAGATTGATATGCACAATGAGGAAAAAGTGCATTCTCACGTAAAACAGTTAACACCTCATTAGAAGGAGAAGATTACTTGTTTTTCAGGGGAAGACAACATTATTGACTGATGAAAGTGAGAATTATGGATGGTCTGATTTATGAGGTTTTTCAGCCACAAATTTCAGTAAGAAAGCATTAACTGTGATCAGACGGCTGACACAGTCTCATTCACAGTGGGGTAAGAACTCCGTGCAATATAGAAGAACTGCTTACAGACTCCTTGTAAAAGTTTTGTTGAAACTAAATTGAACAAAGAAAAATTTTGTCTAGAACACCTAAGGAATGTCTGAAACATTCTCAGACAGTATTGGGATTATTGATGAGAACTTGCAGAGAAGAGGTACATTTTCAGGAGACTCCTAAATGGCAGAGAGTATTTATCTGTAAAAGGACAGGCAGGAGAAAGTATGAACCATGAAATGATAGATCAGACTTTCAGAGTTCCTAGAAAGATAGAGATACAGATATAGATATAAATACAGATATAGATACAGATATAAAAATACTGATGAAAATTAAAATCCCCATACCACTGACAACAAAACTGATCCATTTTAAAGACTTTAATAAGATGGGAAGTAGCCGCCAGCACAGATTTGTCAAGAAGAAATGATATCAGATTACGGCTACTGAGAAAATATAGCTAGTGACTTGTGTGGGGGAGAAGCAGAAGACATCTTACCTGGACAGATGAACAGGTATGCTGTTTATAAATCTGGAGATTACTCAGACAGAGTAAAACCATAATTTTCAAAACCCCAAAACATTTGATTGGAATAAACTGTTCTACTTATTCCTTGCAGATAAGACAGGAAACAATGAGCTTAAATGACAGCAAGAAAGATTTGGGTTGGCATTTGGAAGAAATCTTTCCAACTATAGGCATAGCAGAACACTAAAGGACACTGCCAAGGGAAAACGTGCAAATTTCTGCCACTGGAAGTTTTCAAGAACTGGTGAGACAAAAATGTGTCAAGAATAGTTTAGTCATAGCTGATCTTGCCTTTGGGCAAAGAGATGGATTAGATGACCTCTTGGGACTCTATTTAGTGTGATTTCTGTGATTCCCGCGTAAACATATTGATTCAAATCCAATTCATGTCTAGAAACTAATATAAACTATGTTAAGAAAAAGAGAAAAATTAAACTTACACAACACAAAGAAATGTAGAAGGTAGACAGGTTTCATTGTTTTACAAACCATGAGAAGGATGGCGAATGCCTAAATGAAGACATAGCTGCATGATGAACTTCTGCCTCCATGCTGTCAGCTGGCTACAGTTATGTTTCACAGCAAACTTAGCTACTTGCCTTTCATGCTACCCACCACTTATATTGGAGGGAAAATACAATGTCCTAGATGTAGCAGATCTTTCAACTCAAATGGTTTAATATCTGGAAAACTGCCTAGAAGTGAAGACTCAAGCTAAATCATTTATGTAATGACAGGCCTCCAGAATATATCCTCCCTACCCCCAGTGTCCAAAAGTACCATCGGGTTTTCCCACAGGATATGAGAAGACACCCAGAAGGCCTGTTTAGGGTATAGCACTGGCAAGGACAGTGTGACAGAGGTAAGACTTCTCTTACAGGCTTGGCCAAGCCAGGGGCTCAAGCTCAGGAGCAGAGGCTGCTTTAGGAAAAACATCGCTAAGAGTGCAAAAAGTCTGAAGAAAGCCTGAAAAAGCACTGTATTCTATAAAACAGAGGTTGTTAGATGACACTGGACACTGAACAGTGAGGCTCTCCTCCATGACTGTTGTGCTCCAAAGCTTTGATTTAACCCTCCTTACTTAAAGCATTTACCTGAGGCACACAAAATAAAGCTTAGCTATCCTAATCTCCCTCTTTTTCAAGTCAATATGAGTGAAAGATTCAGAAAATTTAAGATACACTCTCTTTTGACTACAAAGTAAGCCTAAGAGGGTCAAGGCCCTCATGCAAGCGCATCAGTTAAGTCTCTCAGGGTAGGAGGGGTGAAGGTAAAGTCATGGGCCCAAGTTATCTGCTTAAGTCAAGAGAGATGAATCTGGGCTAACTCCTCAACACTTCACTCGGCACCCAGGATAACTCTCCAGCAATTGGAGCTCCAACAGAATAGTACAAAGACTCTCATAACAATATACCCTCAAAAGCACTCTCCTCCTGCTCTTAGAAATGTGTGAAAGGAGGTCTCTGGCAGCAAGGATATGGCTTTCAAAAATATTAAGAGTTCTGTATAATCACCATAAGATTTGAAGGTTCTGTGTAATCACAATGAGATTTCCTCACAAGGAGTGGGGAAAGTTACAGGCATTGCCCTGATCTCTGCTATTGGATTGTTTTTCTGCACAGATAACTTTCCGTTCAACAGCACTGCATCCCTAAGGCTGATCCTGCTGTTTCCTTCCTTACAGAAGAAAGAATTGTGCGCAGAGGGTCAGCTCTTTTTCATGTACTGCTCTCAGGAGAGAATCAGGCCCTATAGCAGGAAGTACCAAACGTCTTGCAAGGAATCTTGAGAAAGCTGCGGCTGCCTTTTGCAGCCTCCAGAGGCATGGAAATTTCAGACTACGTTTGTGTATTCTGTAAACCGAATGGTTACCTGAACTGAAGCAAACTTCATAAGCCATTGGACATCAGGGATCATTATGGCAGATGTCTGAAAAAGAGAGATTATCATAAATTAACTGGAGTGTGCATGTATGCACATCTTTGTGCAAATAGACAAACATACAGTTATTCACCGGAGCGTGTGATATAAGCTAACTGTCAAATAGAGACAGGTGAATTAATTGTTAGTAGAGGACAAAAATGTTCCATGTCTTCTCCATTCTAGAGAAATTCAGTGGCTGGTTATTGCTAGAGATCATTTTAGATAAACTGTGCACAGTAGCATATGGCTAGCCTGGGGGTATTTTAAAAAATGATCTAACTATGAAAAAAACAGGCAGCATTAATAAAAGCCAGCAAAGTGCTTGTGTGGTTCAGCTTCTCACAGTGAACACATCACAGTGTCTAAAGGAATCCAAGTCATGCAGTTTTTAATTTCCAGTGCAGCACTGAAGTTACTACAATTGAAAATAGACCTTCTTGTAAGTCTTATCTTTTCTTACGGTCTGGCAATTTCTCAATATCGCACTTTTAAAGTAAAGAAGTAAAATACGATAATCCCAGTGGAATCTGAAAACTAATTATTTCAGTGAGGGAACACAAAATAAAATAAAAGCACCAAATTCCTCATCAAAGTGAGTAAGGTGGTGCAACTTCAGGTTCACATCAACACAGTGACTCGAAGGCCTAGAAAAGAGCTTATAATAATGTTATTCCTGTGTAAATTGGTTTAACATAGTGTTTGTCAGGCTGTACCTGGACTAGTGTGTTCAGTTCTGGTCCCCACAATTCAGAAAAAAAGTTGTGGACAGACTGGAGAGGCTCATCAAGGCTCCCTTTCCCACAAAATCTTGGACCGGATGAACTTTCAAGGTCCCTTCCAACCTAGTCTGTTCTATGCTTGATTCTACAAACACAGGGAAAGCACAGATCTTTTCCTTCTTTTCTACTATCTTTATATATTGCTGATCTTATTAATAGCACATGATTCACAGATTTCTGTCTTGTGAAAATAGTCTTTTCCCTCAAAAGACTGTGCATGAACATGCACTCCTTTCTGGCAGGAGTGAAGCTTACATACGTGTTAGGTATTCCAGCTTTGACTGCAGGTTCTTGCATCTATCTTTTTGCGACCTGTTTGTAGGACATCATGGTAGGCTACGGTGGTTTCTTGTGTACTGTGGATTATGTACAGATTGCTTACTCTGATGGACAGGCTGGAGACTTACTCAGACTGCTCAGAGCTGCCTGCTTCAGTGCTCTCAACTCTGCTTTGGGGTTGCAGGTTTAGTTGTAGCTGTAATTGTAGTCTGAGTCATTACCTCTGCTTTTGAATGCAGTGATCTCCAGTTATTTAAGAATAGCCTAATCCCAGAAATGAGCTGCTAAGCATCCAACTGATGAGAAGGTAAATAACCAAGCTCCACTTTGAGTCCCGTGGCTCACTCCATTTAGTATGTACTTTGGTGTCCGAATTCAGCTGAAAGAAACATTTTTTCTACCCTACATTTTTGCATAGTGGCTCCCAGGTGGCACCAATTGCCAGGGAAGACAGCTTCTTCTTACACCAAATGGCTTAATGCTTCATAGCCCCCGGTTAAGGAACCGGCACTTAAGAGAGAGAAAGAAACAAATTGGGATTTTGGTGCCTGTTTCAAAGACTGCACATGCATTTGACATTAAACAGAGAAGATGCTGAAATGGTACTGGGAAGAGGGAACTTTCTGGACTGGTACCTGGACTTTCCTCCCTGTCTCTTACAGAAACATAGATACTCATGGAGAGAGTTAAATAGGATTTTGGCATAGAAGATTTTTAAAAGTTTCGTTCTCAAAGCTGCTCTGCAGCCGAGCCCAACCTTGGCAGTGCATGCTTGCTGCTGCTTACTGCTTGCTTACGAACAGCTTGGTTTTTAAAGGGGCTGGGCAGATAGGCTCCCAGCAAATCCATGCCATAATTCTTTTGAGGTACACATGCTAATTTTTCCTTTTGACTTCAATGCAATGGACATTCATAAAGTGGATCTGACTACTCACAAAAACTATTGAGGAAAGTGAAGAAGCAAAGTTTCCCTAAAGTCCTCTGGTCGCTCAGGTTTATGAAGTCTAACATAGGTGCAAGCATATTTTTTCACACAAGCCCTGTGGAACGGAGGTGCTTTTGACATCTGGAGCCTTTCCTAGACTCAGGTAATTTTAAAAACAAAGGCTTTGAGATAAATTAAATAATATACACTCTATCTAGATATCGACCTCACAGAGCATAAGTATCTACAATGTGCAACCCTGCTCATCTCTTCCCTAGTAAGAATTTAATGGCAGGTGATATTTAGAAAATAGTCTGAACAAATGAACAGGACTATAAGTATGTTACAAAATATATTGTGTTATCCCCATAAATCTGAGAGATCACTGTTGTATTCAAAGGTAATAACTGAATCTGAAGACACTGCTTTTGCCTTTTATATATTTTTGGTCAATGTATCCAACATTATCTTCTAGTTATTCTGTTATGGAGGAATTATTATAAAAGAGTTCAAAACCATTGTATCATGTTGATACTGAAAAAAGAGTTCAGTATACAGTACATTATGCAAGGGAGAAGAAATATCAGGATATTTATTATAAAAAATGACATATAGCCAGTTGATAGAAGATTCTAGGGAAAAAATGAGAATTACACTCACTAATTTGTAATGAGCTATTAGAGAAATAACTTTGGAGGATAAGTGATTTTTTAAACATGAAATACAGTAAGGCAAGCAAGTCCGTCACTTAATGTCTCTGCTCTTTTTAAATGAAAGCATTTTCTTTTGATTCTTTCTCCTTACCTGAGCCATTCACTTTCCTATTTCTCCTTCCAGTTCTTTTTTTTTTTAATTTGCACAGCCTGCTCCACAAGAGGTGGATATTCCTGGAAGCATCTGCAGCCCATGGAGATCCCATAGTGGAACTCGTTTGTCCTGAAGCATTGCAGCCCATGGGAAGGCCCCAAACTGGAGCAGTCTCTAGACAAAGGTAAGGTTATTCAGTTTTCTTGCAAAGAAATGAAACAATCTGATAATATTATAAAGACTGAGTAATCCATTGCAGTGCTTTATGGACAAGTAGATAAACGGATTATTATTAGGAATATTAATTATTATGTCACTTTGACACATAGCATAGACCACCTTGTGCTTACATGTATTGATCAAAGATTTTGGGTCAGTTGTTTACAGAAGTATCCTAAAACATCAGTAACTGCAAGGTTCTGTCATCTTTCCTTTCTTTGTATTATCCTAGAATTCTGTGAATATAAATACCTGAAGACTGTTACTGTAATAATATATATGTAGGGAATATGATTTCACGCACCATTGAGATTCACTTGCCTTCTATAGACCTTTAGATACAGCTAAAGTCTAAAGTTAAAGTCTATCTTTAGATAGACTTGGACACAGCTAAATGTATTTGAAATAAACACTCTGGCTATCGTGTCTTCACTGGAAACTGTGTTTTTCCTTAAAGGGGTTTGAGAATGAATGCTTCTAGTTTAGCACTGCTGGAAATCAGAAGCAAACATTCTTCATCAGACTGTCTCTCAAACTAACAACAAGGGACAGTAAAATAAACATGATTTCTGAAAAGTAAGGAAGATGCTATGGAAAACTGAATTTGGATTATGTGTTGATTAACTTAAAAAGAAACGTACAAAGTAGTGGAAAACTAATATCTTTTTATTTGGAAAAAACTTGAAAGAATAATGGAAATTGTTAATATTGTCCAAAGATCTGCCAATTTTACTCCAAGTAAGGCAGAAAAGCATGGAGGAAAGAATTCTAGACCTAACTAGACAAATAACTCCTTCAGAAAGACAATGAGAATAAATAGGGAGTCTACAAGGACTGTGAAAAGGGGGATCAGCAAAGAAAACTCCATCAGGGAGGTATTAGATCTGCAGAGGATGTTTTAACAAGTGAAAGCTGCTTCAGCTAGGTAACAAGGAAAAGAGCAAGGAAAGCAGAAGTGGTGTTGGTATACAATGGGGATATGTTGGAGATTAAAAGTGACCTGGGAATTGCCCTCAAATAAATAAGCATTTCAGTAGAAAAATGGTGTTTGGCAATGTCTGTCCCACAGAATTCGTCCCCACTGACACAAAAGACTATCTTTCTTCCACTAAGAAAAATGAGAGTGGTAATTCTATCACAGTTGCTTATTCAAATTTAAACCTATTTATGGCAACACATTAAGCTAATATACATTCAAGCTAATTCAGTTTCACCGATTGTTAGTAGTTTGGGATTACTGTAGCAGTTGAGAATTCAGATCTCCCCTGGTTCTTTTTTTGGTGGTAACAATCACCAAATTCACCCCATTTCTTCTGAGTGGTTTATTCTTCACTCCTAAATCAGTGAAAGTATTAATCAGCTTTTCCAACCGAATGAGTTTGAATTCCATTGTTTCCTGGCCCCTTAAAAGTCAAGTAAAAAAAAGACCAAGCAGGCTGCTAAATTGGTGATTTGAAACTTTTCTCTTTTCCTCGTAGGGGAATGAAAAGGTTTATGGGAGGACAGATCCTTCTCTTTACGCTCTGTATGTTCAGCAACTTAAAAGTAAAGCCTCCGGAGAGCGGGAGCCTACTTTCTCAAGCATACACCTCCTTTTGCCAAAAATACTAGGTTATGCTGTATTAACACAGGTCATTAGATATTCTATTAACTGTTACAGAGTCTTTGTGTAAAAACCCCCAGATATAACACAGAGAAGTGACTATAGGACAGCAGATAATATGCTAAATGAAGACACAAACTTCCATACAGACAGCCAGTGTATGTGTATGCATACATTACATATTCTGGAAGCACCTGTATTTAAAAGATTAGAGTAGGTCCTTGCTGCTTTGTTTCAGATTTCTTTCAGCAGGGGCAGTTTGGGTAGTAAGTATTTTGATATGGAAGTTGCCAATACAATGTCAAAGAAGAAGCATTTTGACCCTCTGAGTACTTTTTTAATGTATAAGGATGGACTAGTTATGCACACTTCTAAACTGAGGAAAAAATGACATATGCAATCACATGTCAAGTAAGAAAGTTCGGGGGTTTTTTCCCCATCTGTCATTGGGAAAAAACTGACTACAGCATTTTTAGACTACTTTCTTTAATAAGCAAAGCACGAGCACAAACTCTGAAGGAAAACATAACTAAGCAGATGGATGTAGTGAAAAATGGCATAAAACCAGGGAAAGATTTTTTAGTGATGTATTTTACTAGACCTTTCCTGACAGCTTTTTTTCATGATTCTTTTTCATAATTGGCATTCATAAGATGAAAGGGGGTCTACCTGGGAGGAAGGACAAGATAATAAATAGCGTTAAAGGTATAAACTCAAGAAATTTAGGATGGAAATTAGGAAGAGGACTTCTATTGCAAGTAGCAGTTTCTGAGAATACCCCCCCCCAAAACAAAAAATTAAAAAAAAATCAATAATGAAACCCTAATTCATTTTAAGATGGACTTTACTTGGTCTATGCAAGGAATTAAATAAAGTGGTTGCCTATGACTGCAGAGAATTGCCCTTGATAACTCAGACAATCCTTTCCAGCTCTATTTGGCTAAGACATGATGTGCTTCAGGTGGGATTATTGAACCAACTACTCACCAAAACTTCCCAGGGGGATTATTTCACTCTACACCAGCAACTCCTCAGTACTGCCTGCATCATTGAGGCACTTTTGGAGAGATGTTCAAGAAGGAATCGATGAAATCCACCATAAGGTCTGACACCAGGTGAGATCCCCAACTGAGTCAGGTAAACCGCTGTCTTCTTTGGTCCACTTATCAGTTTGTTAAAGACCCAGCGCCTCACAGAGTTCACTTCTCAAGAACTGCTGAGTTCTCTGATAACCCACCGACTTCAGTGAAGTCAAGGCAATCTTTTAAGGACAGTACAAAACCAATCCTAGTCCACAGGGCATCATTTAGTGACAGAAATGCGTGCTTTTTTGAGATGGTCAGGCTCTCTAACACCCCATGTTCAAATCCCTATAAATTCCACCTGGTCTTTACATCTTTCTGAGCTATACTAAATTTCCAGAATGCTTTTAAGGTGAAACCTTTCTACTAGGACAAACAAATGTCATGACTTTTTTTGTAGAAGCTGCAGTTTCTTGGACCAAATTTGTTCTTCTTCTACAAGACTCTTTTCTATTTATTGCTGGGTTGCTGCTTTCAATCCCAGAAGCAAATACATTTTTATAGAGCTGTCTATATGCAGTATTGTTTGTGGAAACTAGGTACTTATTATTGCTGTTGTTGCTACGATTATTATTATTATTATTACTGTTATTATTATTATTGTTGTTTGGGTTTGTGAGACATGTTAAAAAAAAATAAAATCACATTTAACATATCCAGCTTTCATTTATCTGGTAAGGAAATCAGATGAGTAGATAGCTGGCATATCATAAGATGATATGCCATAGTGATATGATCTTGCCCTAACAGAAAACAAAAAAGAAGGTCTGGTAGAATCTACCCATGAAGAAGATGACATTTACTGGTTGGTTCCCACTGTGCAGAAGGAAGTAGTGAGGATGGGTAGTGCCTGCAAACCAGGGATGGGAAGATGATGAGGTTCTTTCTGTTCCCAGAGCACTAGATCCCACCTAACGTTTTTACTCCAGTGTAATTCTTGCCTTCCAGAATTTGAAGTCCCCCAGAATAAGTCTGGGGCAAGTGTCTGATGCTTCATTCCCTACCAATGAGTGGAAAGCAGAGCTGGCTGCCTACGGAGTAGTGAATGAGGGGGGAGAGGAGTCCCTTGGCTCGCTCCATGTGAAGCTGTTGCCCTGTTTTCACTCCACTGCTGAGACAGGGACAGTGCCCATGGCTCCCTTTAAATTGCAATTCTTAGAGTTAAGTGATCAACTGTTTTAAAAGAAGAAAACATCAGTGAGGTTCCAGAGCTCCTGGTGTGGAGAAAAATAGGAAGACATAAGCCCTGAGGGTTCAGTAAGCAAGGCAATCTTTGAAAAGAAAAACAACGCTATTTTTAAATGTCTCAGAGTTTTTTGGGGAGAAGAGTGAAGAGGGCAGAACTGAGGACAAGAAAGATTGATTTTGTTTTTTTTTAAAACGTCCTGGAATTGGAATTCCTGCACTGTGTTTCAGAAGGCCAAGATGTAGTCAAGTAGCTTCCCCTTGAATGTTGTGGCTTTGTATTTATAGGATGGAACTATAAATGAAAAATTTTTTTCCCACTGTTAACAGTCTGTATAATGCAAAATAGAGGAATGGGTTTTTCTCCTGTCTTGCATGCAGAATCAGAGCCAGCTGATATAATTTTCCCTTAAGTATCAAGAAAAACTTCTCTGAAAGACAAGTCAAAACCATCACTTTAGCAGTCCCCTAATGTGCATTTGATAATTAATTGATAAGGATTGTTCAGTGCTATCAGTTTTTTTGAACGCAGTATTTTGAGAGCCCCAGACATTATTCTCTTTGTTGACTCATTAGCACCAAAAAGCCATTTCTAAAAGGCCTTTTACAAAACCCCAAGAAAAACAGAATTACTTATCAGCAGACAGTGGAAGCAGGTAATTAAGAAGGAATATGGATATGCCAAAACACTTATTTGCTGGCTATGAAAGATCTTAAAAATCAAGTAGGAATATGGTTAGAGAGGAGGAAATTATTTTGGATAAGAAAGAAAAACCTGGCAATATCAAAAACTGTTAAGTTCATATTTTCTTGAGTACAAGAAGAAAATTGACAGAATTTGTTTATATATATTTCTTATGAAAATTTCCTTAAGGTTTCTTTTAGACCTCACATTCAAAAAATCACTAAAAGTAATCTTGAAAGCTATCAGGTTTTAAACAAACAAACAAAAAAACAAACAAGATAAAGAAATGCAAACTTTAGGATCTCATCCTCTGTAATACACAAAAAAAACTTGTAGGCTTGCTGAACCATGATTTTCTTGATTATAAAGGTAGACCATAGAAAAATAAATAAAAGTTTTTGATGTCTCTGAAGTCATGTGCACAGTTTCCAGTCAGAGACTGAATGCTGGACACAATAAAATACACATGACTGCAGTGGAATGACTTTTATTTTGGTTATGCAGTATCCTCCCTTAAACAATCCCACACTTTATAATAGGTCACATTTGTATGTGTATCTTTGGGACATTTCTACCAATAGAACAGTCCTGACAATATCAATATCTTTAAGGCCAAGGGTTCTGGGGAAAAAAAAAAAAACAACCTTCATATATAAGAATACCATTATTGACTGTTCTGAAGTTACAGATTAGTACAAAATCTGATCAGTTCTTCAGATTAGGTTTATAAAATCAACTGTTATTTGCAGGACAAGTCTCACATTGCATATTGAAGTGACTTTCTCTATTTGTTAGCTCTCTATGTTTATACATTTTGGAAGACAGAGTAAAGCAGAGTGTAACAATAAATACCATTTCTTAAAACAAAACAATTTCACTGTTTCTTTTTCCATTCTTGTGTAGTTAAAGATGGGATCAGAACAGACTTTTTTTTTTTTTTTTAAGCTACTAAATTTGCAATGAATCTTGACAATGCAAACTACTCCACTGTAAAAATCTGTGCAGTCCTTGGAGCTTTGAGAGCTTTGGATAAATCTTTATGGTTATTACAGCATATATGAGTGAGTTTTAATTAAATTAGTAATGGTATTCTCTGTCATGGAATCAAACAAAACAGAACCTTGAAGCCATAATTTTTACCTGCAAGAATGATCACATTCAGCCCTCAGAAAGCAAAGAAAATAAGGATCTCCTCGGCCCTAAACATAAGATCACTCCAACACTTTGGAGTTTTGGGGGGAAAAGAAGAAAAATTTTTCTACTACAATGTAGCTGTGCAAACTTTTCAGAAAGCAAGATTTCTATAAGGTAGCTTGTCTTTGACATCGAATAATTGATCCACCTGTCAAAGTACAGCAGTAGGCATGTTCTGTATGTCAAGCTATTGGGAAATTCATGTCTAATTTTAAATTTGTCCTATACCAGGTAAAATATGGTAGGCACGGTACATATGACCTGAAAGAATATTCACATAGACACATAACTGCATGGTACACAAGTGGTCATTAAACTATTATAATCTGTGCAACTGTTCTGCTGACCATTGTTGCTTCTAAATGGAAGTACGGCACAGAATGGCCATTTTATCTCTCACACTCCTAAAGTTTATAACAAGGCTGTTCTACAGGTTAATGTAGAAAGAACCTGTGATCAGACACTCTGCAACAGAACCTAAGCCAATAGCATTCAACTTTTTTGCAGCATTAACTTTCCAATAGAAATGTAGACTTCTTCAGAAATGTAAGATCTCCATCGCAACTACATCATAACTTACTTCTGTTGGGCTTCATAGGAATCGATGAACCCTCCACATCACAGGCTAAAAACTTCTCTTCCCACTAAATTAATCTAAAAATATACATCTTTAGTTTGGACTTATTAACCAGACCAAGGAATTCAGCTGAGAAACAGAAATAAGAAAAAGAATTGGTTCCTTCACTCAGTTCTACTCAACTATTAAAGCCCATTTGCTTTTAACATTAATAGAAATTTTGAATTTAGAGAAAAACTGTTAAAGATTCATCTGTGTTTGCTGCTATAGGACTATTTCTATGAAATAAATCCCATGCTAAAATATTAATGTTCATATGTGAACTCTGTTAGCAAAGGTTATCTCTGTTCCTAGCAGAAATAGTGATTTGTTCACGTTAGCAGTGCTTGGCAGAAAATAGACAAACATTAATATTTTAGAGACCAGCCTGCTCCAGAACATAACCCTGTTCTTCTTCCAACCAGAAAACAATGTTGGCTTACACACAGTGATGTTATTTCTTTTCTCCTTAATGAAAAAAAAATATTGTTAGAGAAGTGTTTTATACTTCCTTAACTTTGCTGAAAGTAACAGACTTCCTTCCCAGCCTACACTGGTCAGAAAAAGAGAATTTGAGACTTAAGATATTTGTCATTGAGGGGTTATCATCTAACCAACACTGTAATTCCCACAAGAGGCATAATTCTCAACTGTTCTTATGCACTTATGTTGCTGTTGCAAATAATGATGTAAAATCCTAAAAGTCCATTAAAGCAAACAAGAATTTTTCCAGCAGCTTTGCACACAGAACATTGTTACTGTAGCATTGTGTGAGGCAGATGAACTATTAGGTGTCAGAATTATACTATAATGTAGATATTTTAATTCCTAACCTATTTTCCACAGTTACATTGTAGCAGAAATGCTGCATTTTTTTCCTAGGAGTTCAGCAAAGTGTGGGGACTATATAAGAGTTTTAATCTAAATCTCAGAGCATAAATGTCTTGATTCTTGAGTACCTCAGTTATTAGAAACAGTCATCTCAAACCCCACCACAACACTGTATTTGTTGTTAGTGTGTCATGGTAAATTTTGCATCTAATAATGATTATTCCCTGAGATCAGATGCACAAATCAGATGACCATTGAAGATGGACTAAACCCAGGCTTTAACAGTAACCGTCAAGTCCTCCAAATCATCTCATTACAAGATCTTTTTGCTCAATTAGTTCAATGTAATGAGCAACATTTGGAACCATAGAAACAAGGTTGGATTAAAGTATAAGAACAGTCCTGATGTTCTCCTTTTAAACAAAATACAGCACTTTTAGGCAAAATCACACATTATATGCTTGTAATATTTTACAGTCTCAGACATTTTACTCATTAAAAACATAAGTACATCAACAGAAAGTAGTTATTTGGTCTGAAATACATACAATAAGATAAATACACTGTGGCTAGATGTAGATTTATGCATAAATACTGACCAGGCAAGGACCTGGCATTCTTTGATTCTGATTTGGACATCAGTAGCTGCTGCTACCCTGCAATGTGTTTGCATTTAAAAAGGCATGCAGGTATGTGATGATAAGCTTGAAAACAGAAACAGGATTTCAGCTCCACACACACAATGTAATCCTTGTTCTTTCTCCTTTGCTCTGCCATTTCCCCCCTCCTTCCCTTCTTTTCAAATGCATAAACATATATTTTTATTTCCTTTATTTTGCTTGGGAGTATAAAAATATTTCGGGAAAAATTGGCTGCCTGAAAACACCAGGAAACTACCCTGTAGTTTCCTTCCTTCCTTCCATCTGTGTAGTGCAGATACTTGGTTATTTCACATGCCAGTTTTCATTAGTGCTTCCACTGCTGTATCCCTTTCCTTAGCTGCTGGAAAAAATCCTTGTGGATAACTGCAGTTGTGCTTGTGATACTATTGAGCACACGGCTCCTGTTACAGACCAAGGATACACACAGAACCAAGCTGTGACCTTTGACTTGCAGGTTTAATTTGCTTAAGAAGACCATGTTCTAAACATTTTTTGTATCCATTTATAACAAGGGAATCACAGGAACAGTGGTTCATGGAAAAATCTAGGTTGGAAGGAACCTCTGGAGGTCATCAGCCACAACCTTCTATTGAAAGCAAGGCTTTATTCAGGGTCTTATCAAACTGAGTCTTGAATATTTGCAACAGGGAGATTCCTTTGGGCAACCTATCCCAATTCTCAGTTGTTCTCCTTATGACGAACTTTTCCTTGCACATAAACTGAATTTTCCCTGAAGCAACTTGTGCCCATTATCTTTTCTCCTGTTGTCATGCATCCTCATAAAGAGGGTATCTCCATATTCTCTATAACTATCTTTCAGATGTTGGAAAACAGTTATGAGTTCTACCTGAGCCTTCTCTTCACAAACTCGAATCCTTCAACCTTTCTTCATATATCATGTTTCTAATACTCTCAGCACCTTGCTGGTCCTTTGCTGGACCCTCTCCAACTTTTCAGTGTCTCTTTTGAAGTGGGAGGATCAAAACTAGACTCAGTATTCCAGGTGTGACCTAACAAGTACCTATATGGTCAACAAATTAAAATTGATAGTAATTTTATCTCCAGGAATAAAAGCAACTTAACAAGCATCAATGTTTGGGGTTTTTTATTTTTATTTTTAAATATCATACTATTTTTCAAAACCTGAGGATTAGGGTAGCAACCTATCAAAAAGAGCAGATTCATCTGCAACCAGCAGGCACTTAGAAGTTCTCGTCTATGTAATAACTTTAGTGCAGTTTTTGTTCTATTTACTTATAAATAGCTAAAAAGAGAAAAGCTATAAGAGAAAAAAGGAAAAAGTTCTATTTCCAGTAAGTGCAATAACTCTTGGCTTGTAAATATTTATTACTATCTTCTATTTTTGGCAAAGTTCCAATAGGCTGCTATTTAGTATTTTTACTCAGATCTGGGGAATAACAGCTTGGTCACAAAAGGAAACCTCTAGGACAGATCCTGAAATATATGACTGGAATATAGCATGTAAAATATATAGTGTGGAACAGTTTAGCAATTAAGTGAGTGTGATTGTGTACTAATATTTGTGTGTTCTCTGAATGAACATATAAATGAGGATGTAAATAAGAATTTTGCAGATTGATACTTTCGGGTAGGTGATTAGGTGCTTCTGTGCCTGCAGAAATGGTTAATTGGCATGAACATAATAAATATGCATCCAAAAAGGTATTCACTGACCAGATCACTGCTTCCTCTTATGCCTTCCTTAACTTTTCTTGTTTTGTCTTTGCTTTACTGTTGGTGCCCATCTTCCACAGTCTACACAATAGAGAAGGAAAGCTTCCCATAGAAAAAAGGGAAGAATAGCAGGGTTTTCTGTTTTCCAGATCAGCTATACAAAAAAGCCTTTGTTGCAGAAAGTTTAACATAATGTTAATTTGAAGCAGTAGGGAAGTGAAATTTATGCTGTTTATTTAGTTAGGTGTACTCTTTATCTAAGCTGAACAACTTGAGATATTTTAGTTTGGCTAAAGAGAAAAAAGGAAGCTGAAAATATAACTCCATGTGAAATTCTCTCTTTTTGCTATATTTTGATCATTTAATTACCAGAGTGCTTTGCTATTTTCTTTTCTTCAAGCGATGGTCTCTCTTGTCAAATAGAGATATCTCTGTCCAAGCTGCAGTGAAAGGGTTAATGTGCATATTCCTATGCTCTTGTCTCCTATGTTCATTGATCTTTTGGCTGCTAGGGTCCATTAAACCATCAGTATATGTTCATAGCTATATTTTTATAAAATAGTCTTGTCTAGAGAAGTCTTATCTGGTGGAAGACTACATTGCCAGTTGTCTCCTAACGACCTCCAAGTATTTCCTTCAGCCTTCCTGTTTGCAAAGCTGGTATGTTATCCCAAAAGCCCTGTTGTTTGGCCTAACATGAACATTTTTAGAAAGATACTTTCTACTGAATGTTTCTGGGTTGGATATGTAGATCTGTACAAGGCTTGTAGGACTGTATAAGGCAATGAGATCATACTGATAGCAGAGATCAGTAAATATTTCCAGTTTGAGGAATTCTCATCTTTCTAGCAGATGAATCTGTGCATGTTGGAATTTAATCTTTAAAGCACTGTGTAGAAAACATGCAAAGGGGACTGATACCTGACCTGTAAATGAATAACATGTATAAATTTAAGGAAGTGCTGTAAGTTTTGCAAAACTTTATTACACAATTTCCTGATAAAGCAGCACATTTGCTGAGTACCGAAGCTTTAAGCTTCAGAGGTCTCCTCTGTTACCTAACTGAAAAGACAGAAAACAGAAAACAACATTCGCTGTTACTTTATTTCTTTGGCTCAGGGATTCTTGTATTAGTGTTAACTGCCACTGAGAACAGCAGGTGGTAGTTTCCAGTGGAAACGAGCAGCTACAAGACCAGACAACCCTCACTTACTTACACCCTTTGCAGTGCTTCTCTGGAATATTATAAACTATGGGCTCTTTCTCATTTGTCCTTATTTTAGCAGACGTTGTCATTCATGACTATACTCTGAGTGTAAATGATGATCTAATGTCACTTCTATAATTACTTGGGACCCTGAATAAACTGTAATCCCCCTGGGTCAATAACTGCTCTCAGTCTGATATTCAATGAACAAGTGTTTGAGAATTGCTGTAGTTTCACATATTTGGGTTTTTTTCTTCCTGGTGCTTTCAGTGGATGCTATTCAGGAGTAGTTCAGGACCATTAAGAAAAGAAAGGAAACAACTGTACACAGTGCAAGACTGCTGGAGGGATGCCTCTGATTTTCAACACTTACTTACAAAAAGGCCTCTCATCTGTAGGGTCCAATCCAGACCCAATTGAATTTTTGAGAATGACTCAAGGGGAGTGAGACAGCCTGGGAGGCTGCTTTGTGCGTGGTCATGAACTACATTTTTAAGGGCATATATTACAGGTATTGTGACTATGTCTGTTGCAGCCCTGCTCTTTGCCCCGAGATTTTTGACAGAACTTGCTTTGTGTTGCTGTAGCTTTGAACGTGGCTCAAAGTAACACAGTCCAGCTAGGAACAACCAAGCCTTTCAGTCACAAAATAAAACCACCTCTGTTATGCACAAGGATGATATCCAGCAAGGAGAAAAATGCAAAGCGTTGTTGCAACACTGTTAGTGTTGGTTTCTGGTGCTCTTATAATCACATAACAATTACTGCTCAATGACTATTCAGAGTCTACCTCTGCACTGACTGCCTAAAGGTCACAATGACCATGAGTTTCAGTCTCAGTTTTTCTATTATTTCCTTCATCTTCAACATTATGGAAACACCACCTTTACCTGTACAGCATCATGCCCTAAGTAAGTAGAAGTACCATTGTCTGAGAAAAAAACCAGTCCTTCTGTTTCTACCAACCCCAAGAAAGGCTGTATTGGCTGGTAGGATTAATCATGGGGCAATTTCAGACACAGTAGTCACTGCAAAAATTGTGTAAATAAGGATTATGATGAGGCTGAGAAGTAATGATTAATAAATGGTGAAGGTAAAGAAATATGCTGAAACTTCTTAAGATGAGGGCTGAGAAAAGAAAATCTAGAACTGCTCTAGGGACTTGACCTTTCAAAAGAGACTTGCATGACACAGAAGTTCAGAGTCAACTTGACTTCTGATCCATATGTCTTGTTTTGAACAAAGAGCAGCTGTATCAATGTACGTGAAGGAGAAGGGAAAGTGAGAAAAGCTGAAGTGGTCCAGCCATTGTGTACAGAACTGAAAGGAACAGCAACAAAGTGATCATAACAAAGATGGCGAAAAAATGCTGGTGGATCTAGCAGGGCATGCATTTTCATGTCAGAGATTTTTGTTCAGTCTGAGACCTATATTTCATTTTTTAAGGGCAGAAGGACTTCTTAAGGAACTCTTAAAAGAACCATTTTCTTTTAAAAATCTCTCCCATTTGTATAATTCATATTTACTATTTATTTTATTTTATTTAGAGGAATGTTTTGCATACAGCTCCAGACATCTTTGGAGTCACTATTGAATGTTGGTACTATAAACAGTAATAAACCTGCTGCACCCCTGCCAGCAAAGCTGTGCCTCATCGCAGTGAACTAAAGCACAAGAGCAAATTCAGATTTGCCTGTATGAAAACCTGTGCTTTGATGGACCACTTTTGTTCATTTCTAAAAAAAAAAAAAAACCCCACAGGTATACTACATTAAAATACGCTATACTGGTCCCAAATAAACCATTCATGAACATGCTGAGAAAGAGTTAAAGGTAACATGTTTGTCATAGAGGCAAGGACAGTGAAAGCGAGTTGCTTTTTTGGCTTGTGTTGCTAAGCAGCAGAAGCATCCCCAAGTCCTGCATCAGGGAGCCTGTTGGTCTGTAGACAAATGGTCTGGGCAGTCTAGTAGATACTCTTCAGATTTTTAGAAAAAAAGTATGCAGTTCTTCTGCCCAAGATACTTTTCAATGCCATCATGCAGTGTAATCCATGGAGATCATTTCTGTGTGCAGTTAGGTAGCAGAGGGGCCATAAACACTGTTTTAACACCCTCAGGAGTAAAAATTGCAGCCTTAACCACATCATCTTTAAGAAGTTCCTTAAATTGTTCCCTAACAAAATACCCATAGCTTTGGACTCCTCTTACAAGCATCTCTCCCCATGGCTGGGAACTAAGATCACCACACAGGCTACAATCCCTGCAGCTTCACAACACTTCTGAAGTAAAAGGAAAAAAAATACCTTTTGTCTTCCACATATGAGTAAAAAAGTCTTTATAGGGGACCAAGAATGGAGGGAAAATAGAAATGTAGATGGTTTTCACCATTATTTTGTCCCCTCGAATAATCGTGTTACCTTTCTTGATCAGTGTCTTCGTTAGGAACCTTTCACAGGCATTCAAAGACTGACTCTGATCAGGAAGTGCAAAAAGAAAATGAGTGAAAAGTGAGAAACCGGGAGGTTAAAATGCTGGAGAGGAAACTGAAGACCTGTAGTAGAAGGAGCAGATAGAAGAGAGAAGCAGAGAGGACAGTGCCATAGGACACCATGTATCTGCAAGATGGTGCAGATTATTGCATAAATTTTCCCCAGATTCCCTCTATCATTTCCAGTGCACAACTAGCAACATTCACTCTTTGTGCTGCCATACATGTTTTCTAGGACAGCAAACAATATAACCCATGTCTTTAACAACTGCATGCTGGACCAGTGGAGAATAAAATGAAGTGTGGAAAATCTTTGACGACAAAAGCCTCCATAAACAGCTTGCACTCTGCTCACACTGATTTTTTTTTTAATTCCAGGAAAATATGGTTCAGTGTTTTCTATGATTTTTAAATTATCGACCAAAGTTTTTTTGCACGATGACAAATGCCTTTGTTGCTTTTCAAAGGTCTTATAGTATGTTAATGAAACATTTTTCAAATATTTTTCTCATCAGACTAATAAGTTGCATGGGTCTATATTTGTTTTTCATGTAATGATTGAGTTTCATTACTTTTACTTGCCTTTTTGCATGCAATAAAAATGTTAAAGAGGCAAAATGCAAGCAATGTGTAATGGTATGTGTTAAAATATTATCCAGGTTTTCCTCTCCAACAAAGGTCAACAGTACTGCATATATGATTAATATTTACCATTCAGGCCACACAAACAATAAAAATATTTCTTTCATAGCACACCACTTAGTGATTTTTTTAAAACATATCTTAGTCTAACAGCTTGACAGCTGACTCCAACAAATGCCCTTATTGAAGATCACTCTGTCTATGTCTAACTGTCATCTTCTTGACAAGGCACCCCTCTAAAGACATTGAAATATGTAGAAATGCCAGGAATATTTGCCTTCATGAGATCTAGACTACCACAAGGTCTTTCCCAAAGAAAGATCTTTCTGCACAAGAGCCATGCTAAAGATATACTGACAAAAAAATGCTAGGGACTGTGGACTTAACACCCCACAAAACCTCAGGATCTGGAAAATATTTTTTCTGCAAGCAAGCAAGCAAGAATATGAGCATAACAGCCAGATTTGCACTGTGCAGCACGTAAAGATACATAAGGTAGGAATTGTACGGTGGCAAAACTTGCTAGTGTAGATCTAGGCTTAGACAGTGGACACAGCCTAGGTGTTGTTCTTTGGGACACCTGCACATGTCACAGGTCTTTTGGAGTGGAGGGAATGGCGTTAATATTCCGTCTGACAATGTCTTTACATGTGATCTATAGCACTGTGTTAGAAGATGCAAAGCACTTCGCCACGAGCTTCCTCTCAAGTCGAGGTGGTTAGGCAGGATCCAGAGAAGCAGTCTAATTTTTCATTCTTGTCCCTACATCTATTCACTATAGCATGATCGTGACACTGCAGATCTGTGTTAGATATCACTGCCTTTACACCTCTGAAATACTCTGGATGACTTTAAGAATTAAAGTTTAAAAAAAAATTACTTCTGAGTTTTACAACAGCTGTCAGTAAGGGATGGGAGAACAGATGACTGGCCAACATCCTTTGAAAGTGAACAGCGAGACAGCTTTCTTCCTACATTACACTGAAGGGTCCTTCCTCCTGAGTGTCACGTGTTACATTTTTGATACGGTTAATCCCTGTGTTCTAATGGTACTCCTTCTTCGGTGTTTTCTAGGAAGATTATGGCTTTCAGAACAACAACAAAAAAAACCCACAAACCAAATAAAATGAAATTTACACATGACATTGATTTTTTTTTTTCTCAAATTTCATGGCCACTTCATATCTTCCTCTGATTCCTCCATCCTTTTTCAGCACAGTTAACTGAATAGTGAAAAGGTTGGCAACTACGAGTCTATGTTTCATAGTCCCTAGTGTGCAATCAAAGCTTGAAACCAAGGGTTTGTTGCCAGCTGCACCACTCATTTCTTGCTGCATGCCTCAAGCCCAGGCTGCTCTGAATGTCTGTGGTAACCACTGAAGTAGCAGTGAGGAGAGGCAGAAACGAGAGACGAAGAACTGTCTTTTTTCAGCCAGGAAATGGCAGCACTTTTCAGACTTCATATCATGAAATTGGTACCTGTAGGGGAATTATAAAACACTGGGGACTGGATATTAAGCATCTTGCCACTGGACTGAAAAGCTCAGACCTAGGCAGGTGTGTATGGGTCAAAATCTGTCATCAGTAGTTGTTCAATCCTCTGTGAATAGTGACTTGATAGGTTCATCTAACTGATGGAGAAAAGTGACCAGTTTGTTCAAGTACTAAAGAAGAATTTTCTCTGGTAGTCTAAGCAGAGACACCAAAGGTAAAGATAAACTAGGTATCTTTTTTTTTTTTTTTAAACAATTGGAAATTGGAAAAGTGTCCTTCATTTTTTACGTATAAATTTTAGATACTTTTTCTCAATTGAAATTTATTACTATTTCACTTCATTTAGCAAATTGTCTGATTTAGACTCAAAATCTTTCTAGGAATACTGAAAATGAATATATCACTTTCTTTCATCTGCTTGGCCCACCTTTTTCATAGGTGGTTAGTTTTGGGTTATGTATTGTTCTCTAACAAAGGAAGCCCAGTGTCCAGAGAGAGCCAGAATAAGAAGCTGAGTGGGGTGCCTGAAACTCGAGATTCTGAGAGTTTGGACAGGATTGCATACAGTTTTGGGTTGTTATTTTTTTTTTCCTTGCCATTTTTCATTTTAAGTTGTAGGAAATGAAATAAAAAGCTCATATAACATTCATGAGAGAAAAGTTGTTCATACTTACCTTTTTTCACCGAAAGTCTTGTGCCACAGGTGCTGTATCTGGGTACCAACAGCCTGATTATGGAGACAGTGACAGATCTCTGTTCAAGAGGGTACCTGTTTCAGAAAATACAATTCAAAGGGGAAAGGCTTACATTTTCTCAGGTATCAGTCAAGAACAGTTATTCTCTTTATCTTTTCTATTGTAAATTTTACTATATTTTTAAATTTAAGTCTTCACCTTCTCTTCCTTGTCTTCCCCATTTTTTACTGGAGGTAACCATCAAATTCTGCTCCAGCTTTCGAATAGCTTTGCACCTTGTATAAACTACAGCATTTCTCAAAAACCTGTCATTGCTTTGTCATTAATGCCCCTGTCTTGAGACTCTTCCCTTCTGTTTTGCTTAGGTAGAGAAGACTTAAACTACGTGCTTTGTAGTACAATAACCTCTTACCTTTCTTTACCTTGTGAGAGTCTAACTGAACACTTCCACTTACAGTAATTTCAGGTTGCTCTATTCAGGCCATATGGAACGAGAGTATTGTGTCTTTGCAGGAGCACATTGTTAATTCTTACTTGAGCATTTTCCCTCCATTCCAGCAAGGCAAACACTGCAATTTCCTTGCACCATCTAATATCAGGTTGCTTGTATGACTAAAATCCATAATATATTTTTAAGAAAATAACACCAACAGAGATATAGTCTTGTATAGAAATAACATCCACAGTTTTTGAAAAGTACCATACCATGGCTACCAATATGTGCATTTTTTTAAGACCTTATGGTTAGTTTGGGTTAGCAAAAAAAAAAGAGCAAGATAGCCATACACAATAGCACCATCTGCAGGTCTTTATAATTTGGTAAAAATTTACAGCCTCTGAATGAAAATCATACTGTTCATCATGGACACAGTTTGCATACACTTACTTGTAGGAAACTGCCAGTACAAACTGAGAAATTTGCAGTAAAAAGAAGCTCATTCTAGTCCATAATGATTTGCTTTTTTAGAGTGGCTAAGAGTTGGCAGGAGTTCAAGTTTCTTTTAATACTAGGCTGTAAGCTTTAAAATAGGTATAACTGTCTCCTGTTTGAATTTGACCTCACCTTAAGATTAAAAATAAGAAGTTTAAGGCACAGTGTGTGATACACGCAATTTGTCTGGATAGGCATTTGTACCACGCCAACTCTTTTCAGAATATTTTCCCTTAAGATGGAATATACATATTATGAAAACAGAGATTAGTTCACATTTTGGATTTCATTTCCATTGAACAAACTCCAATGATATTTTCAAGACTGAGTAAGCAAAGACAGAACCAGACTAACTGAATGTTGTGGGTTTGTGTGGCAAGATTTTGGTAGCCCCCTATGTCCAAAGGTGCCAATGCTAGCCAGCTCCAAGATGGACCCGTCACTGGCCAAGGCCGACCCAATCAGTGATGGTGGTAGCATCTCTGTGATAACACATTTAAGAAGGAAAAAAAAAAACCCTGCAGCGGGAGGGAGGAGTAAGAATATGTGAACAAAAGAACTTTGCAGACACCAAGGTAGTCCCTGGAGGCCCACAGTGGAGCAGATATGCACCTGCAGCCCATAGAGGACCCCACACCGGAACAGGTGGATGCCCAAAGGAGTCTGTCACCCTGTGTAGAGTCCGCGCTGGAACAGGTTTTGCTGGCAGGACTTTTGATCCCATGGGAAAAGCATGTTGAAGAACCCTGTTGCTGAAGGACTGCACCCGTGGGAAGTGACTCACGTTGGAGCAGTTCATGAAGAACTGCAGCCCATGGGAAGGACTCACAATGGAGAAGTTCATGGCAAACTGTCTGCTGTGGGGAAGACCACATGCTGGAGCAGGGGAAGATAGTGAGGAGGAAGGAGTGCCAGAGATGTGCGATAAACTGACTACAACCTGCATTTCCCATCCTCTTGCGCTGCTTGCGGGGAGGAGGTAGAGAATTCAGGAGTAAAGTTGAGCCTGGGGAGCAGGTAGAGGTGGGGGGAAGATGTTTCAAGATTTGGTTTTATTTCTCATTAACCTACTCTGATTTCATTGGTGATAAATTAAAGTAGTTTAACCAAGTTGAGTCTGTTTTGCCCGTGACAGTAATCGGTGAGTGATCTCTCCTTGTCCTTATCTCAACCCACAAGCATTTCATTGTGATTTTTTCTCCCCTGTCCAGTTGAGAAGGGGGACTGATAGTGTGGCTTTTGTGGGCAACTGGCATCCAGCCAGGTTAAACCATGACACTGAGTATAAAGCATGATAGAGAAGAAAATTTTACAAATGGAAAGCAGAATAATGAAGTGAAATCTTAGAGTCATCAACCTTCATTATCAGCATCATTTAAAAGAAGCAGAGAAGGATGTTGGGTTGTCTTCAGACCAATTGCTTAGCTCCTCAGCTGCTGCTAAAGTTAAGTGAGGGTATGAAACACAGA